>Ga0189275_100181_pt1 | contig 71096 bp, 61 predicted proteins | sample N19A6minimetaG_FD_130329 | JGI IMG/M metagenome (GOLD analysis project Ga0189275, IMG submission 130329) | Marine microbial communities from the Costa Rica Dome - N19 A6 mini metaG | ecosystem: Environmental > Aquatic > Marine > Oceanic > Photic zone | place: Costa Rica: the Eastern Pacific...
AAAACAGACGCTGAATTAAACATCCAATTCATATCAGTTACTGCGCTTACATCCCAATTCCCAATATCCTGATTAAAAGAAGAAGCCTCTCTAAACATTCCAGCCATATCAGTAACAGAACTCACATCCCAACTACCAATGTCTTGATTAAAAACAGACGCTGAATTAAACATCCAATTCATATCAGTTACTGCGCTTACATCCCAATTCCCAATATCCTGATTAAAAGAAGAAGCCTCTCTAAACATTCCAGCCATATCAGTAACCGAACTCACATCCCAACTACTAATATCTTGATTAAAAAGACTTAACCTTTCGAACATTTTGCTCAAATCTGTAATGGAAGTAGTACAAACTTTAGATAAGTCTTCATTCGCATCCCTTTTAGCAATCAATAATTCACGATCTACAGCCGTGTAGGTTATTTCATTTACAACTCCTGTTCTTCCAGGAATTATATTTTCACAGGTAACAGTAACCCCATTAGATGCTAGCAAGAAAGTACCTCGACCTTCACAGTATCCCCATTTAGGGAAATAATTAGCTTGAAGCCCACTATTCGTTGCGAAATTCGATGGCTCAATTGTTGTGTAGTAAATACACCAACCACTCAAATCTTGATTGAATGATGTCGCTTCATTAAACATAGAACTCATATTGGCAACAATACTCACGTCCCAATTTCCAATATCTTGATTAAAGGATGATGCTTGATAAAACATACCAAGCATACTGGTAACAGAGCTCACATCCCAGTTTCCAATGTCTTGGTCAAATATCGACTCTCTAAACATCCAGCTCATATCGATGACAGAACTAACATCCCATTCACCTATTTCTTGATTAAATGATGATGTAGAAAGAAACATGTAACCCATGTCAATGACCGAACTTACATCCCAACTACCAATATCTTGATTAAACGATGTGGCATCCCAAAACATTAAAGACATATTGGTAACCGAAGTTACATCCCAACTACCAATGTCTTGATTAAATGAGGTTGCCCTTGCAAACATAGAGCCCATATCGGTAACGGAGCTCACATCCCAACCACCAATGTCTTGATTAAATGAAGTTGCCTGCGAAAACATAGAGACCATATCGGTAACGGAGTTCACATCCCAACCACCAATATCTTGATTAAATGAAGTTGCCTGCGAAAACATCCAAGTCATATCAGTTACTGCACTTACATCCCAACCACCAATGTCTTGATTAAAAGCTGACGCTGATTTAAACATCCAAGTCATATTCGTTACTGCACTTACATCCCAGCTTCCAATATCTTGATTAAATGATGAAGCCCTAAGAAACATATACCGCATTTTAATAACCGAACTTACATCCCAGCTTCCTATGTCTTGGTTAAAATTAACTTTTCCTTCAAACATTTTATCCATATCAATAACTAGGCTGGTACAAACTTTGGATAAATCCTCATCTGCATCTCTTTTTTCGATCAATAATTCTCGATCTACAGCTGTATACATGATTTCATCCACTATTCCAGTATCCCCAGCTTCCGCTCCTTTACAGGTTATAGTTACTCCGTTTTCAGCGATAGCAAAAGAACCCTGTGCTTTTAATGAGCTCGTCAAAATTAATAAACCGATGCTAAAGAATAGCTTTAGAATTTTTTTTGTCATAATGATTATTCAAGATAATTTAATAGGCATGTTGCACAATTTGTAAAAAATACGACAAACTTAATATTAAATAGTAGAAAAGACTTTTCTTAATAAAAAAGCTCAACCTGTTTCCAAGCTGAGCTTTTTCTTGTACCGTGGGGCGGAATTGAACCGCCGACCTCACGATTATGAGTCGTGCGCTCTAACCATCTGAGCTACCACGGCATTTGTCAATAAGTTGAAAGCATCAAAGCTGAAATTCAAAATAACAATTTGTGATTCTGTGCTTTCGTGGCTTTTCTTTCAAAGAGCTCCAAATATAAGGACTTCCAGCATCAACCGTAAACATTTTTTCGAGGAAATCTGCTAAAACTCACTTCTAAGTTTGTTACCTTTAGTTTTAACCCAACAACTCTTCCAAAGTTGTTTTAGCAACTATACAGGATTACTTAGTTCAACTTTGGAAAAGTTAATTCAAGAAAAAAACGACCTACATGGCGCAGAAGATTACAAAAAGAGAAAAAGATTATTCACAATGGTATTTAGATGTCGTTAAAGAGGCTAAATTAGCTGAACATTCTCCGGTTCGAGGATGCATGGTTATTCGCCCCACGGGAATGGCGTTATGGGAAAATATGCAGCAAGGTCTAGATCAGATGTTTAAAGATACCGGTCATCAAAATGCCTATTTCCCTCTTTTTATTCCTAAATCGTTTCTTTCAAAAGAAGCACAGCATGTGGAAGGCTTTGCCAAAGAGTGCGCTGTTATCACTCACAGCAGATTGAAAGCTGTAGATGGTGGTGTAGAAGTGGATCCTGATTCAAAACTGGACGAAGAGCTAATCGTTCGTCCAACTTCAGAAACTATTATTTGGGATACCTACAGAAATTGGATTCAGTCGTATCGTGATCTTCCAATTCTGGTAAACCAATGGGCTAATGTAGTTCGCTGGGAGATGAGAACTCGATTGTTTCTGAGAACCATGGAATTTTTATGGCAAGAAGGTCATACAGCACATGCTACTGAACAAGAAGCAGTAGATGAAACCCTTCAAATGCTGGAAGTGTATCGAACTTTTGCAGAAGATTATATGGCAATGCCGGTTATAACCGGGGTTAAAACAGCGAGCGAGCGTTTTGCCGGAGCTGTTGAAACTTATTGCATTGAAGCTTTGATGCAAGACGGGAAAGCTTTACAAGCCGGAACATCACACTTTTTAGGACAGAATTTTGCCAAAGCTTTTGATGTGAAATTTCAAGATAGCGACGGTGATCATAAACATGTTTGGGCTACAAGTTGGGGAGTTTCTACCCGACTTATTGGTGGATTGATTATGACTCATTCCGATGATCAAGGATTGGTAATTCCTCCTCGCTTAGCTCCAACACAAGTAGTAATTGTTCCAATCTATAGAAGTGATGAAGAGCGTGAAACCGTTCTTGAATATGGCGATTCGATTTATAATGAATTGAAGAAACTAAACATCAGAGTTAAATTAGACGACCGTGATAATTACAAGCCTGGGTTTAAATTCGCTGAGCATGAAGCTCAAGGTATTCCACTTAGAATTGCGGTAGGACCTCGTGATGTAGCCAAAGGAAATGTAGAACTAGCTCGCCGCGACACTCTTAGCAAATCGTTTGAATCAAGAGATGGAATTGGGGTATTGGTTAAAGAATTACTTGAAACCATTCAGGTTGATCTTTTTGAGACAGCAAAGAAACGCAGAGAAGATGCTACATCTGAAGTAGAATCTTATGACGAGTTCAAAAAAGTATTAGAAGAAAAAGGCGGGTTCATTTATGCACATTGGGATGGAACTGAAGAAACTGAAGAACTCGTTAAAAATGAAACCAAAGCAACAATCCGCTGTATCCCTTTGAAATCTGACAACGAAGAAGGAAAATGTATGGTTACCGGAAAACCATCTAAACGAAAAGTGCTTTTTGCGAAATCTTATTGATACTAAACCAAAGAGAACACAACGTATTTATGAAATTTAGTTTTCATTACTTGGTGCGTTTTGTAGCAAACTAAAGAACAGAATGTTCAAAATCCCATATTCATATCACCTAAGTTCAGCGGAACAATGCCGAAGAATGGATCAGCGAACGAGTGAGGAATTTGGGATTGATAGTTTTACGTTGATGGAAATTGCCGGTACAAAAGCTGCGGATTTCATTCTATCTGAAACAGAACCAAGGTCCCATGGGCTTTTTGTTTGCGGCAAAGGAAATAATGCTGGTGATGCTTTAGTCATAGCCAGAATTCTTTCAGAAAAAGAATATTCAGTTTCCATTTATTTTGTGGATGGATCTGAATCACTGAGCCCTGATACTGAGAAAAATGTATCTCTACTCAAAAAGCTTAAGGGCGAAATTAGCTTTCTTGATCAGAACGAACAGATTGACTATGAAATCTTTGATTTCATTGTTGACGGAATGTTCGGCACTGGACTTAATTCAGATGTTCGTACTCCTTACAAAGAATCAATCAAGTCAATAAATAATAGCGGATTAATTACTTTCTCACTAGACCTACCGTCAGGTTTACATGCAGACACCGGAAGAACAATGGGAATTTCGGTCAAGGCGGATTACACCATTTCTTTTGGTGCACTAAAAGTCGGATTTTATCTGAACGAAGGCTACGATACAGCAGGTGAAATCGTACTTTGCGAGCTTCCTTTTCCAAACCAATACAGAGAAAATGCAGCTTACCTGATTGACGAGAAATGGGTAAATAATGTAGCTTCATCTCCTAAACAAAGACTTCACAAATATGATGGTGGTGTACTCTACATAATTGCAGGATCTGAAGGGTTGACCGGAGCCGCTACTCTTGCAGCACAAAGTGCATGGGCTACCGGAATAGGTGCTGTGATATTAATCACACCAAAAGCACTACTTAACATTTATGAAAAAAACTTGGTACAGATCATTAAGAAGCCCATAGGTAACTTTGATGATTCATTTTTTTCTGAAGAACATATTCCAGAAGTGAAAGCTATTTTAACTGAGAGGCCGGGTAAGCTTTTAATTGGCCCGGGGCTCGGGCGAGATCCCAAAACCGTTACTTTTGTACAACAACTACTATCCAATTGTAAGAAAGATGTAATTATTGACGCAGATGCACTTTACGCTTTATCAAAGCAAAATAACTGGGAAAAGCCTTTTGATGATACCGAATGGATCTTAACTCCTCATCCTGGAGAGCTAAATTTATTATTTGGGTCAAAAATCAGTGATGATTTTGACCGACTTATACAAACATCAAAGAAAGCGAAAGAGAGTAATGTTATCATTGCATCGAAGGGGTTTCCTGGAATAATTGGAACAAACACTGGAGATGCCTACTTAACCGGATACGATACACGAGTATTTTCAAGAGCAGGGTTTGGCGATATACTATCAGGAAAAATAGCCGGGTTTTTTCTGTCAACTCAAAACTCAAAATTGGCTATTTTGAAAGCTCTTATTGATGGAAAAACAAAATTATCTAAGCATCTGAATTCAAGTGATAATATTCCTGAACCTATTGATCTTATTTAAAACTGAGGACTATTATTAAAGAACTGATTTTAAAATACAAGTACGTCCCCGGAGTTCTGCTAGTTTTAGCTACTATCGTAATATTTGCAGGAACACTTTTGCCATCTAAACCTTCTTTATCAATAAACATCTGGGATTATGATAAAATAGGACACTTTTTAATGTTTGGTGGATGGACTTTTTTATACGGCATGTTCCGAGCTTTTAAAATGAACAAAAAGCCCAATCTTTTGACTGTATTTTTTTTAGGAACTATGTATGGGCTCCTTATAGAAGTTCTTCAGTTTATACTCCCTACGAATCGCTCTCCTGAATTGCTAGATTTTATTGCTGATATGACAGGAGCATTAGTAGCGATTGGAGTGCTCCACGTATTCTTTAAAAAGATATTTAGTACATCTACAGAGCCTACCACATGATTATGTTATAGTAGTAGAGTATCGAATTGATCTAATTAATAGGGCATCCACTAACTAATAACTTGCTCTATGAAAAGGAATCCTCGTTTCGATTTAAAGAAATACCATTTAATTTTTACTGAGATTGGCATCATTTGCTCGCTATTATTTCTTATAGCTGCTACCAATATTAATCATCACAGAGATGATAATATTAGCTCCAAAAATTGGAGCGTTGACACCCCCGTAGTAATTGATTTACCTCCAACTATCCCACCTAAGAAACTTCCCCCTCAAAAACCTATGATCTTTACTCCGGAGCCGAACCATACACTTATTGATATAGAAATTCCCGATTTTCCGGAATTTGGTAACTTCGATCAGCCCTTGATACTAAAAAATCCTGAACCTGAAGAAGAGGAAGAGGAAATAGTATCTTTTCTTCCAAATATGCCAACTATCATCGGTGGACAAAAAGCTTTGTACGAAAACCTCATTTATCCTGAATTCGCTCAAAGAGCCAATATTGAAGGAAGAGTTGCTGTTCAATTTATCATTGATAAAAAAGGAAATGTAACAGAGCCGGAAATAATTAGAAGCGTACATCCAAAGTTAGATGAAGAAGTACTTCGAATAATAAAGCTGGTGAAATTCTCTCCTGGAGTCCAGAATGGCGTTTTAGTTAAGGTCAAAATGGTTCAAAGCGTCAATTTTAAATTAAAAAGGTAGTATTTGATTTTATGAACAGAATAAATTGCTACAAAACACGTTTTTTTTACATAAACATTAAAATATAACTTGCAGTCAAACTGAATTATCATTTTCTTTAAAGTTCAAGATAAAAGGCACTAAATTATGATTAACAGAAGAAAAGATTCTAAAGCAGATCTTAAGCGATCTTACAATGTATATCTACAAATAGGTATGATTGTAGCTTTGCTTTTTATGATTGCTGCTGTAAGAATTAACTTATACAGCCCACCTCCAACGCCTCCTCCGATTGATGAGCAGGAAGAAGTTGTGATGGAAGAGGCAATTCAAACTAAACAAATTGAAACTCCACCTCCTCCTCCGCGTCCACCGGTCCCTGTAGAGGTTCCAAATGATGAAATTATCGAAGATGAAATCCTCGATATAGCAGAGTTTGATTTGGATGGACCAATGGATTTACCTCCACCTCCACCTCCTGCAGAAGACGAAGAAGATGAGATATTTGTAGTGGTAGAGAACATGCCTGAGCTCAGCGGTGGTCAAGCTGGATTACAGAAAAGAGTTAAATATCCGCAAGTAGCCATTCGTGCAGGTATTGAGGGGCGTGTAACGGTACAGTTTGTTGTTGATGAACAAGGTAATGTTGTTAACCCTCGTGTAATTCGTGGAATTGGCGGTGGATGTGATGAAGAAGCACTTAGAGTTGTTAAAACAGCTAAGTTTTCTCCAGGAATGCAAAGAGGTCGCCCTGTACAAGTTCAGATGAGTTTACCGATTTTATTCAAATTGAGTAACTAACTGACAACTTATTCACTGAATATTTAAGGCATGAATTTAAATTCATGCCTTTTTTTATGCCTTAGAATTTAACTTCGATTCCGTTTCTTCTAATACTTGTTTCAAATTTTCATACCCAACTTTCTCCTTAGCTTCTCCTAATTCCACCCATTCTACTTTTTCTATTCCCTCTGAAACTTGTGGCGAAAAACTTTGTTCGGTTTCGAAAATCATGGTGTACCAATGTGTAGTTTTATTAAAGATCTTTTTTTTCTGAATGTATGTATGAAATGTAGAATCTAGTGAATCAACTATTTTCGGAAGTAAGTCTGCATTAACTTCCTCCATCACCTCTCTTCTGGCACATTGCTCTTGTGACTCTTTCTTTTCTCTTTTCCCTTTTGGAATATCCCATACACCATTCCTATAGATTAATAGAACTTCTATTCTATTATCATTTAGAAATCTATAAACTACACCACCTCCGGCTTCAATGCTTTTAGTCTTCACTATTCTCTTTTTCAGACGCTTGATTGTCACCTTTTTTTGACTCATCTGCATAGTTAAGCCTTAGGTTTGTCAACGTTTGATCAAGAAACCCTTTTAACTCTTCGGGAAGATTTCCTTTTGTATATTTATCGAGCATATTAAGCGTATCGATAGCATATTTTGCGGATGAAAGATCCCTGTCTATCTCGTCAGTTGCCGGATTCTTTAGTTTTCCTAAACCCATCATAGCTATTTGCTGATGCTGCTGAATTAACATCATACATAGTAATTGATTCTGCTGATCTGGATTCATGTTGTCAGTATTCATTGGTCATTTTTTTGATTATTAGTTTTGTGTAAAAATAAGGTCTTTTCACTTAAATAAAGATGATTTTTAATTACCTTTATTTATCTATCAAATTCAAAATTAATATCATTTATGGCTGTAGTAAAGTCTTTCAAAGCGTGGCGTCCAAAACCAGAATCTGCTAAAAACATTATAAGTGTCCCTTATGATGTTATTAATACCGAAGAAGCCAGAGAATTAGCCTCAAACAAACCGAACAGTTTTCTACATGTAATTCGTCCTGAAATCGATTTACCCGAGAATATCGACATTCATTCTGACGAGGTTTATCAAAAAGGAAAGGAAAATCTATCTGCGCTACTTCAATCAGAGCATTTTATACAGGAAAATGAAGAAGCGTTGTACTTATACAAGTTAAATTGGCGCGGACGCTCCCAATCCGGAATTTTTGGCTGTGTAAGTGTTGATGAATATGACAACGATATTATTTTAAAGCACGAATTGACTCGACCAGATAAAGAAGACGACAGAACTAAGCATATAATCACTCAGCAGGCACACGCTGAACCGGTTATGATAACATTTGATGACACTGTAGGTATTTCCGAGATGATGGAAAAGATTTCCTCAAGCCAACCTATTTATCAAACTACTATAGAGGATGTAGAGCATATTATTTGGAAGATTGAAGATACATCAGATTTCGATCAGGCATTTTCAGATGTTAAAAATCTATACATCGCGGATGGGCATCACCGCTGTGCAAGTGCTTCTCGAACGGCCGAAAAAATGAGAAATGAAAATGCAGAGCATACAGGTAACGAAGAGTATAATTTTTTTCCTGCTGTTGTTTTTCCAATGCAACAAATGGAGATCCTTTCTTATAACCGTATAGTTTATTCGCTTCCTGATGATTTTCTTAACACTCTTAAGGATACATTTGATCTAACAGAGACCGAAAATCCTGTACCACAAAAGAATGGAGACATTTGCATTTACATCGATGCTAAGTGGTATACTTTTTCACTTCCTAAAAGCAACAAAGCCGATGTGGCTTCTTCCTTAGATGTGGCTCGCTTGCAAGAGCATTTATTAGAACCACTTCTTAGTATTTCAGATCAGAGAACGGATAAAAACTTGTTCTTTGTTGGTGGCATTAGAGGGACTCAGGAATTAGAAAAGCTCGTCAATTCAGGCAAAGCAGATATGGCAATCAGTATGTACCCTACAAATATTCAAGAACTGGTAGACGTATCGGATGCCGGCTTGCTGATGCCTCCTAAATCAACCTGGTTTGAACCCAAGTTAAGATCAGGTTTTTTGGTTCATACTTTTTAAGTAAATAAAATTTCAAATCACACTCACTTACATAATGAAACGCGTTCATAATTTTAGTGCAGGTCCAGCTGCTTTACCTCTGGAAGTTTTAGAACAAGCTCAATCAGAATTCTTGAACTATAATGGAACCAGGGCTTCTATCATGGAAATGAGCCATCGAGGTCCTGAATATACCAAAGTCAATTCTGACGCCACTCAAAGTCTTAAAAATATTCTTGGTCTAGGAGAAGACTTCGAAGTTATTTTTCTTCAAGGCGGAGCAAGTTTACAGTTTCTTCAATTGGCCATGAACTTTCTTAATAAAGATGAAACTGCTGACTATATAAATACAGGAGCTTGGTCTCAGAAAGCAATCAAAGAAGCCAAAGCTTTTGGAAACATTAATATTGCATATTCCAGTGAAGATTCTAACTTCAACAAAGTGCCAAAATCTGCAGAACTGAATCTTACAAAAGATGCAAACTACGTTCACTACACTTCTAATAACACTATTTTTGGGACTCAATTTTCCTCAGAACCAGAAACCAATGACGTCCCCTTAATTTGCGATGCATCTTCTGATTTTCTTTCCCGACCAATAAACATAGATAAATATGGTTTGATTTATGCAGGTGCTCAAAAAAATCTCGGTCCCTCAGGTGTTGCTGTCGTTATTATTAGGAAAGACTTCCTGGCAAGGATAAATAAGTCAGATATACCAACCATGTTGGATTACAGAACACATACAGCAAAACTTTTCCATACTCCTCCTACATTCACAGTATATCTGGTAAGCTTGGTTCTTAAGTGGTTAGAAAACAAAGGGGGCTTAACTCATTTCGAAAAAGTAAATAACGAAAAAGCAGAATTGCTTTACAGCACCATTGATGCTGATGATTTTTACAATGGAACTGCAGAATTGGGTTCTCGATCAAAAATGAATGTCACATTCCGTTTGCCTTCTGAAGAACTTGAACAAACATTTATTCAAGAAGCAAAAGCGCACGACTTAGTTGCACTGAAAGGCCATAGAAGTGTTGGTGGAATTAGAGCTAGTATTTATAATGCTTGTGAGTTGAGCAGTGTTAAAGCTTTAACGGATTTCATGAAAGATTTCCGAGCTAAAAATGGATAAAAGACACAAGATTTAAGATGTAAGAAAACTATTCTTTAATTTTCTTACATCTTTTGTCTTAAATCTTACTTCTATAAAAACCCCAGCATCGACAGTACATGATTAATCGTATTTGGCACAAAAGCCAGCATATAAAAAATCCCCCATGCAGCTCCCGCGATATGTGCTTCGTGATTAATTCTACCTTCTTTCTTGCTGGCATAGATACTGTATCCTATAAAAGAAATTCCAAATAATAAGGAAGGAATTGGTATAGGGATAAACATTAGGTATAGTGGCTCAAGAGGGAAGAGTAGTATAAACGCAAATAGAACGGCTTCAACTGCGCCTGATGCTCCCAGGGTAGCATATTGCGAGTTATCTTTATGTCTAATCAATGATGGAATTGATGAGGCAATCAGTCCTGTAAAGTAGAGTCCAAGAAATTGGATTTCTCCAATATACGTTTCCAGAATTGGGCCAAAAAAGAAAAGTGTAATCATATTAAACAATAGATGGGAAATACTTCCATGAACGAATCCGGAAGTAATCATTTCATACCACGTTTTATTTCGGATTGTTCGATAAGGCATCATCATTCCCATTTCAATAATCTTTGGATACATGAATAATCCGGCCAAGGAGACAATTGCATTGGCTGCAATCAAGTAATAAGTAATGTACATTCAGACAATAAATTTGATTTGGTTGAAGATACGACGCTGTTAATCATGCCCAAAATAAATAAAAGCCCGCTCGAAATTTTTCAAGCGGGCTTTACCCATCAACCATAGCAGGTTAAGCTACAATAACTGTTTGCAATCGGCATTGGGAATCATTCCCGAAAGCTGTTCCCTCTACAACTTTCGGTATATGATATTCTTTTTTATTTCTTCTCGGTTACTACTTTTGATGAAGAAGTTGAAGTTGAACCTGAACCAAGTAGTTTTTCAATTCTTGATAATCTATTCTCTAACTCTTGCTGCTTGTTAGCTTTTGCTTGAAGAGTAGCATTATCATTTTTAAGAACCTGAATTTCATAACTCAGTTCTTTTACTGCTTCTATAAGAACTGCTGTCATTTGAGCGTAATTTACAGACTTCATGCCACTTTTATCCGTACGAACAAACTCTGGGTAGACCTTTTCTACTTCTTGTGCAATTACACCAATTTGAGGGTTCTCATTGGATGCATCCGTTTTCCATGTATATGAAACACCTCGCATCTTCATAGCCTTTTCGAGGGCATTATCTAAGGTTTTAATATCTTTCTTTAGTCGCTCATCAGAAGATTGATTCAATGTTCCTGATATATTGATATTGCCATTTAGACCATCTATTTGAATAGTCTCTTGACTTGTTTGCCCGGAAATATTTGTTTTAGACAAACTGAAATATGTCCACTCGTCGGTGCCGTCAGAATTTACCGACATATTTGCATTTTGTAAGTACCATCCGTTTCCATCCGAAGTACTTCCATACATACCAAAGCTTCCTAAATCACCATTTTCCCAAGGTTTCCCACCAATTTGAAAATTTGGGCTTTCATCGCCCCAAACAAACATTTCCACTGTTTCGCCATTTGGGTCGCTTCCATTTGGATCATTTACAACATTAACAGAAAACAAATCACCTTTTCCCGCTTCTTTCATTGCGAGCGAGCTCATTCTAAAAGATGATCTTCCTCCCTCTGCTGCATTACTAACTCCAAGCTCTACAGGAAGATAAAAATTATCATTCTGTGCGATATCCATATAAAAATAGCCGCCACTCATACCTGCACTTCGTTCCCCATTTCGGTAATCAGCATTCGCAACTTGCATACCTCCTTTACTATACCAATTATATACATTTCCAGTACCATCACTTTCGGTATCTCCATATTGCAAAGCTCTTCTTGAAAGCGTTACAAAATTACCATCCTGATCTGTATTTCGAATAAAGCCGGGGTAAAATGAAGTATTACGTTGGTACTCAGCTTCCGGAACCGTAGAAACGAAAAGTGAATCTAGTATTTGTCCACTAGCGTTACCTCCTGATCCAACTCCGTCATAAGTCAGTGTACCGTTTATAATAACATCCCCATTCAAAATTGCAGCGGTATCAGCATTCACTTCCATTCCTACATTCGACGTTCCATTAAAAACATTCAACCGAAGGCCCAAGTTGCTTGTACCTTCTCCACTTGCATCTCCTTCTAAGGCTACATTTTGAACTGGAGAATTAAAAGCTTCAGCTCTGATTCCGATATTAGGACTATTTGAGGAGCCTAAAGCTCTACCCAATACTCCAAAATCAATTCTGCTTCCTTTGTTTCCTGAGGCCTGAGCTTCTACACCAATATTCCCATTTAAATTTCCTTGTGCGTAAAACCCTCCGGCAATATTGTAAGATCCAAAGTTGCCGTCTGCTTCTTGCCCTAGTGGTACAATTTCTCCACTACCGTCGCCTTGTGCTAATGCTCTTGCGCCAAAATTAAATTTTGCTTTAGAAGCAGCTTGACCATAAATACCTGTTCTGCTTCCTCCTGTAGCGTCAAAGTTTACTGCTCCACCAAAAATACCAGTATGTTGTCCTGTTCCAAAACCATTTGCCATACCATAGGTCCCTCTTTGATTATTTGGATTCGAAGCCTCACTTATTGCTTCTCCCCATACAGCCCCATTAAATCCAGTAGATCTACTAAAAACCTGAAATGGCTTCGCTGTTTTATCTCCTTCTATGTTGATTACGAAAGATGTATCCGGTCCTGAAGTATTCAAACCAAGATCCAGAGAGAAATCTCCACTTCCGCCTTCTACCGCTTTTTGCGCAACCAATGCATATGGAACCGATAATAATCGAGTGGTTCCCAGATCAGCGTAATCTTTTCCACCTGCGGGATCGATTGCGAGTTTTACGAAGTAATTGTCATTACCGAAATCAATGGCTGAAAAACTTTGCCCGTCTCCCGGAGTTCCTTCCCCAATAACCAATTGAATTAATCCCAATGGATTAGTAGTAACAGAATGAGATTCTTCGTAAAGTGGGTTTTCTCCCTCACTTCCTTTAATTAATGATACTTGTACACCAAGCTCCGTATTAGCTAGAATATCACCGTTTGCATCTCTTGCCACAGCCTGGAAATTAAATCCTTGTGGAACCTGAGCATATGCACTTATTGCTGCGAATAAAACAACAGCAAAACTTCCTATAATTTTTCGTAGAATTGATTTCATAATAATTGATTTATTTTATTAACAACATTTTTTGAGATTTCAGCACTTTCCCGTTTATCCTTAATGTGTAGAAATACACGCCGCTGGATAAGTTACTTGCCTGAAATTGTGCCGTATAGTTTCCTGCACTTTTTCTTTGGTTTACAAGAGAAGAAACCCTCTTACCAAGAATATTAAAGACCTCAATACTTACATCTGAAGCCTTAGGAAGTGCATATGAGATGGTAGTTGATGGGTTAAACGGGTTTGGATAATTTTGGCTCAATCCGAATTCCTTCGGAAGGTCATCAATACCTTCTGTTGATGTTGGGATTACCGGAAGATCCGGTGTAGCTACAACTACAAGACTAATCGCCTCATTTCCAAATTCACCAACTACTGTTTCGCCGGCAGAAAAAACCAGTGAAATATTCCCATTAGACACAAATCCTGAAGTGGGAAGAATCCCACCTTGTGCTACTAAAGCAGCAGGTAGTGCTACTAAGAGAATTGCTACTATTAAAAAAGGTTTATATCGCATAGTATTAAATTTTAGTTGCGCTCAATGTAAATTTTTTAATTTGAATTTCCACCACCTGTTTGGGTAGTATTTAGAAATTTGTTTTGACTATCTTTCAAAAAACAACCAACACATGTAATGCAATTAGTTAGAAAGCTTTTTTTAGCCATAGTAGTTACCTTTTTTTTAATCTCTTGTGGTGCAACTCGTAGAACTACTTCAGAAAGTGGTAGTGTTGAATCTTCAAATCGGAGTTCAACATCTTCTTTACCAACCAAGAAAGGGACGCGAATTGAATCGGGCGTTGCCAGCTGGTATGGACCAAATTTTAATGGTCGCCTAACCGCTAATGGTGAAACTTTTGATATGAACGGGATTTCAGCAGCTCATCGTACGCTACCTTTTAATACGGAAGTTATAGTAGTAAACCTGGATAATGGTAAATCGATCCGGGTTAGAATAAATGACAGAGGACCTTTTGCAAAAAATAGAATTATAGATCTTTCGAAAGCAGCTGCACAAGCAGTCGATATGATTGGTCCCGGAACTGCGAATGTTGAACTCTACTTAGTAAAAGGTGATTTGAAAAATTCGAGAGTTACTGACCTGAAAGTCGCTACTTATACCGTACAACTTGGATCTTACAATGACCTGTATTCTGCTCAAGTTCAAGCCAAGAAAATAAAAGGAAGCAGAGTTGAAACATTAAATCTAGACTCAGGAACAATCTATCGTATATACTTTGGTGTTTTTAAAGATAGAAACAAAGCTGATAAAGAAATGCGAAACCTAAAACGTAAAGGTTTTAACGGCTTTGTGAAACAAATCGAAAACGATTAGCCATTTTGGGATTGATTCCCTGTATTTTTCGGTTTAGCGATTGAATCGAATAAAAATTCCTTATGAAAAAGAAGATTATTGTTATTGGAAGTGGCTTTGGAGGATTAGGCGCTGCTTCTCGGTTACTTTCATCTGGGCATGATGTAACTATTCTCGAAAAAAGAGATAAACTTGGTGGTAGAGCTTATGTTTATGAAAAAAACGGATTCAAATTTGATGGGGGTCCTACCGTAATTACTGCTCCATTTATGTTTGATGATATTTGGGAAGCTGCCGGAAAAAAACGATCAGATTATGTAGAATTTGTACCTTGTGATCCTTTCTACAGAATATTCGATCATAATGGAGGTAAATTCGACTACAACAATGATCACGAATTTACGATAAAGGAAATCGAAAAAAGAAGTCCTGCTGATGTTGAAGGATACGAGAAGTTTTTAGCTACCACTAAGGCCATCTTCCAAAAAGGATTTGTGGAATTAGCTGATCAACCTTTCTTGAAGTTTATGGATATGATGAAAGTAGCTCCCGATCTTATCAAGCTACAATCCTATAAAACGGTTTATAAATACGTTTCCAAGTTTATAAAAGATGATTTTTTACGCCAATGCTTCTCTTTCCACCCACTTTTAGTAGGTGGAAATCCATTTGATACTACTTCCATTTATGCAATGATCCATTACTTGGAAAGAGAGTGGGGCGTTCATTATGCGATGGGGGGAACCGGAGCGATCGTTAATGCTTTTGAGAAACTGATTACCGAGCAAGGTGGAAAATTTCGACTAGAAACTGAAGTGGATGAGATTCTGGTGAAGAACGGCAAAGCAACCGGCGTTCAGCTTAAAGATGGAGAAATTATTGAAGCTGATATCGTTGTTGCCAATTCCGATGTTGGTTTCACATACAAGAACATGATTGCCTCTGAGCATCGAAAAAAATATACCGACCGAAAGGTTGATCGTACCAAATATAGTATGTCGCTTTTTGTGATTTATTTCGGAACTAAGAAAAGATATTTAGACTCAGGATTAGCCCATCATAACATCATTCTTGGAAAGCGATATAAAGGCTTATTAGATGATATTTTCCATAAAAAACATGTAGCTGATGATTTCTCTCTATATCTGCACATGCCAGCCATTACTGATTCAAGTATTGCTCCCGACGGTCATGAAGGGTTTTACGTACTTTCTCCCGTTCCACATTTAGACAGTGGTACAGACTGGGAAGAATTCGCTCCGAAATATCGCGATGCTATTATGAACTTCTTGGAAGAAAACTATCTGCCCGATCTTCAGGAAAACATAGTTGCTGAACATTACATAGATCCACTTCATTTTAAAGAAGTCTTGAATAGTCACAAAGGTTCAGCTTTTTCAGTGGAACCGATCTTGACACAATCCGCTTGGTTTCGCCCTCATAACAAATCTGAAGATGTGGATGATCTGTTTTTTGTTGGAGCCGGAACTCATCCGGGTGCAGGTTTGCCCGGCGTGCTTTCTTCGAGTATTATTGCGCAGGATTTGATTAGGAAAGCGTAGTAAATATTTGTGCAATCTTTGCACTTTTAATAAGTACTAAAGCATTTATTTGTGGTACATATAATTATGCATTTTATAGTTCCGCTTTTAGTAGCCATTCTATTTTATAGAAAAGCATGGAAATTTACGTTCATTATTCTGATTACTACCATGCTCGTTGATATCGATCACCTATTAGCCCATCCAGTTTATGATCCTGACCGGTGTTCCATTGGGCTCCATCCTTTACACACTTGGCCGGCTATTCTTGTATATGTCGGTCTTTATGTAACTCCTTTAATTATCCAGAAAGATCAATCTACTCAAAAAATGAATCGTCATATGTTCGTAATTCACTTAATAGGATTAGGACTATTTACTCATATGCTTCTAGATTGGATTGATTGTTTCATTTAATTGGAGCTCGATAATAATAAAATTGCATCCTGTTATCAGCTTTGATTAAACTTTTGAACAAAATCATGTCTTTGTTCTATAAATAGTAAACAAACTAAATTATTTGTAAACTACTACAAAGCAATACATTAAACTGATTAAGAATTATGATACACTTAAATAAATTAGATGAAAAGGATATTTATACTTTTAGTATTGAGGGTAAAATTGACGAAGAAAGTGCTAAAGAATTCTACGCCTTATTAGAAGTAAAAGCATTGCAAAATGAAAAGATTAAGCTCTTAGGTTCTATTCGTGAATTTCCGAGCTTTGAAAGTTTAAAAGCTTTTACTGCAACTATGTCAATGAAAGCATCTGCGCTAAAAAATATCGAAAAGTATGCTATCTTATCTGATAGAAGCTGGATTGAAGTTTTTGCTCCGGTTGGAAATTTTTTAACTCCCGGAATCCCTATGAAAAAGTTCAGTTTACTAGAAATGGATGATGCTATAGAATGGCTTGAAAAAGAAGAACCTGAAACTTCTCCAATGCTGGTTAGTAAAATCGAAGGCACTGATATTCATACATTTACCGTAGATGGAAAAATGGATGAGCTAGGGATGTCTACCGTTTATAGCATTCTGAAGAATAAAACCAGCGATTCCAAAATTAAACTCATGGCAATTATAGAGGATTTTGATGGTTTTGATAACGTAAAAACTCTTTTTCAAGGACTTAAGGTCGACCTTGCAGCAATTGGAAACATCGAAAAATATGCGATAGCTACTGACAAAAAGTGGGTTCAAAAAATGGGCCCCGTTGGCGATTTTTTAACTCCAGGAATGCCAATGAAAGTATTCCCTTTAAGCGAAAAGGATAATGCTGTTGCTTGGTTAAAAGAATCCTAAAAAAGAAGCTGTTTTAAACGCATTGCATAAAGTACTTCAATAATGTAAAGCCAAATATTTGTACGAAAGCCAGAAATGATTTCGCTATCTCTTCTGTTTTTGACTGCATGTTTATTACCAATTATGATGAAATTTTAGAGCAGATTAACCAAGTTGATCCAGCTAATTACGGCAAAACAAGAAATTTTATAGATGGCGATGTAAGTAAGTTATCGCCCTACATTTCACGAGGAGTTATTTCCACTAAGCAGGTGATGAGAGAGACACTAGCTCGTGGTTTTGAACCTGATGAAATCAAAAAGTGGCTTCAGGAACTGGCGTGGAGAGATTATTGGCAACTTATCTGGATTGAAAAAGGCGAAAAAATCAATTCTGATCTTCGTCAAGCCCAATCTGATGTAGGAAATCAGCAAATGCCAAAAGCTATTGTTGAAGCAAATACCGAAATTAAGGCGATTGATTTCGCCATCGAGAAATTTTATGAGACAGGATATCTACATAATCATGTTCGCATGTATATTGCTGCTATCTGTTGTAATATGGGAAAAAGCCATTGGAAAGTTCCCGCCCAATGGATGTACTATAATTTAAAAGATGCAGACTGGGCAAGTAATGCATTAAGCTGGCAATGGGTTGCGGGATCTAACAGCAATAAGAAATACGTAGCCAACCAAAGCAATATCAATAAATATTGCCACACAAACGATCACGGCACCTTTCTGGATGTTCCATACGAAGCTTTTGATGAATTCGAAATTCCGGATAAGCTCACTGATCTTGTAATTCCGAAACTGAAAACTCCTCTTCCTGAATCTGACAAAATTTCAATCGACCCAAATAAGCCAACGCTAATCTACAACTTCTATAATCTTGATCCGAAATGGAAGGAAGAAGAAGACGCTAATCGAGTTTTACTCTTGGAGCCTTCTGTATTTGAAAAATATCCCATTTCTAAAAGCTCTATCCAATTTGTTTTAGATCTAAGCAAAAATATTCCAAATCTTCAGATTTACGTTGGAGAATTTGATCAGCTGAAAAATAAATTCAATTTATCTGAAGAAGGGGTTTATTACAAAGAGCATCCTTTGAATAATTATTCGGGAAATGAAGATCCCCGAGACTGGATGTTTTCCGTGAAGGGATATTATCAATCCTTTTTCAAATTCTGGAATAAAGCAAAAAAAGAACTTAAGAGACCGAAAGACTTGTTTGATGACTCATAAGAACAGAGCACTAATTTTCTGATTATAAACTCTGATTACACAGATCAATACAGCATTTATGAATTCCATCAATTTAATATTCCCTCATCAGCTTTTCGGAAAAAGTCCACTTTTAGAAAATGATCATCCAATCTATCTGATAGAAGAAGAGCTTTTTTTCAACCAATACAAATTTCACAAGCAAAAGATCGCTTTTCATCGGGCTACTATGAAGTTTTATGAATCTTGGTTACTCGATCAGAATAAAGATGTAGAGTATATCGAAGCCACAGATAAAAAAACTGATGTAAGAGAGCTTATTTCATTTCTTGCGGAAGTAGGCGTTGAAAGGATCTGTATTTTAAATCCTACGGATAATTGGTTAGAGAAAAGAATCACTGATTCTGTTGATAAGTACAGTATCAAGATAAAAGAATATGAAAATCAGCTATTTCTAAATACTCGAAATGAGTTACAAGATTTTTTCGGCTCCAAAGAGAAAAAATTCTTCCAAACTTCCTTTTATAAAGATGAGCGCAAAAAACGCGGTATTCTCATTAAAGGCGAAGATAATCCTGTTGGTGGAAAGTGGAGTTTTGATGGTGACAACCGAAAGAAATATCCCAAAAAGAAAACCCCACCCAATATTCCATTCCCTGAAGAAACAGAATTCTACAAGGAAGCTCGCAAATATGTAGACGACAATTATGCGGATAATTATGGAGAACTGGTAGAAATCCAACTTTACCCCACTGATTTCGGAAGTTCAAAAAAATGGCTTCAACAATTTTTTGAGCAACGATTTGATGAATTTGGTCCGTATGAAGATGCCATTCTTTCCGATAAAAGAATTTTGAATCACAGCGTGCTAACACCGATGCTGAATGTGGGTTTATTAACTCCGCAATTTGTGATTGATGAAGCACTGAGTTTTGCAGACAAACACGATGTTCGCATTAATTCTTTGGAAGGATTTATTCGACAAATTATTGGCTGGCGGGAATTTATTCGAGGGATGTACGAAAAGAAAGGAACAGAAGAACGCACTCGAAACTTCTGGGGATTCGATCGCAAAATTCCTGATTCTTTTTATGATGGCACAACAGGTATTAAACCCGTAGACGATACCATCAAAAAAGTGCTCAAAACCGGATATAATCATCACATTGAACGCCTGATGATTCTTGGAAACTTTATGTTGCTCTGCGAATTTGATCCTGATGAAGTTTATCAATGGTTTATGGAAATGTATATCGATGCTTACGATTGGGTGATGGTTCCAAATGTGTATGGTATGAGCCAATTTGCGGATGGTGGATTAATGGCAACCAAACCCTACATCAGCAGTAGCAATTACATCAAGAAAATGAGCGACTACGGAAAAGCCGATTGGAATGAAACTTGGGATGCCCTGTTTTGGAGATTTATGCATGTTCATCGTGATTTCTTTGAAGGAAATCCAAGATTGAATATGCTACTTAGTAATCTGGATAAAATGAATGAACAGACACTTCAAAGTCATTTGAATACAGCAGAGGGTTTTATTGACAACCTGTGATTAGTTATTGGTTAATAGTAACCTGAGTTCGATATAAGAATCTTCGATTAAAGCACCAATCCCCCTTTTTAAAGTCATTCCTGTAGATGTCATGTAATTCCCGTGCAGACAGGATTCTGAATTTAGCTTTTAAAAGTAGATTTTTTGCCTTAGAAAGATTCAGATTCCAGCCTCCGCCGCGGAATGACCCTTTTTTGCCTTATAGAAGAAATCCTCAGCTCGAACTCAGGTTAGTAACTAATCACTAATAACATTTAACTAAACACTTCCAACTCAAGTCCTAACTCTAATAAAGCCTAAAACTACTTCATACTTTCTTCACAAAGTGTTACTATATTCGTACAGAATTTAAATTAAGTAACATTCATGGATTTAACTCCAAAAGCATCTAAAATTGTAGAAGTAGCTCATGATCTTTTTTGGAAATTTGGCATTAAGAGGGTTTCCGTAAAAGAAATCTGCGAGCGAGCCCAGTGTAGTAAAATGACTTTCTATCGTCACTTTGACAACAAAACAGATCTTGCTAAAACAGTTCTTAAGCAAATTATGCTTGAAAGTAGAGAAAGCTATCGAGGCATTATGAGCCAAGATGTTTCTTTCTCAGAAAAAATCCATGAAATCGTAGTTTTGAAATCTGAGAGTAGTAAAGATATAAGTGCTGAATTGATTCAAGACATCATCAGTGGTGATGAGCCAGAATTAGAAGCTTTTCTTCATTCATTAAGACAAGAACTTCAGAAGGAAACTCTAGCTGATTTTAAAAAAGCTCAGCAAAATGGAGATATTCGAAAAGATCTAAATATTGAGTTTGCTCTTCACTTCGCTGACAAACTTTCTGCTATGGCTTTAGATAAAGAGTTACAATCTCATTTTGATACCACTCAAGAGCTTATTGTTGAAGTCACCAATCTCTTCTTTTACGGAATTGGCACAAAGGAGAACTCATGAAGTATTCCATCTTGATTATCTCTTTCTCATTGTTTTTTGCTTCATCGTTACAAGCGCAGTTTGAAGAAAAGCCATTCGAGTTTAAAGGACAAATATCTGGTTATGGAAACTACAACTTTGAAAATGATTTAAATGTACTTTTTGGTGGAAATTTTATTCCTCAGGCTACGTACTCAAAGCCATTAGAAAATGGAAAGCTATTGGATTTCGATCTCTCCCTAAACCTGAATGGTTCTTTTGCCTTCCATCCCTTCGATTCGTCTCGATCAAATGGAGCTATTGACCCTTATCGAGCATGGACGCGTTATTCCGGCGATCAATTTGAAGTTCGGTTAGGACTTCAAAAAATCAACTTCGGCTCGGCTACAAACCTACGCCCTCTTCGTTGGTTCGATCAAGTAGATCCTCGCGATCCTCTTTCTTTAACAAGTGGCGTTTGGGGATTATTGGGCAGATACTATTTCTTAAATAACGCCAACATCTGGACTTGGGTTTTATATGGAAATGAAGATCCAAAAGGATGGGAACAAGTTTCTACCAACGAAAAAATCCCTGAATTTGGTGGACGCATTCAAGTCCCCACACAACGTGGAGAAATTGGCTTATCGTACCATCACCGAAATACAGATTCCCGAAACTTGAATAATCCTGCATTCACAAACGATAATATCGGGGAAAATAAAATCGGTTTGGATGGAAAATGGGATGTAACCGTAGGTTTATGGGCAGAAGCTTCCCACAGTTTTAAAAGCAAAGATGTAGGAATATTTACCAATCAAACGCTAATTAATGTGGGAACGGATTACACTTTTGATGTAGGCAACGGCTTGAATATGGTTTTTGAACATTTACTTACTTCCTATGACGAAAAGAGTTTTCAGTTTGAAAACACCCAAAATCTAACAGCTCTAACCGGTTCATACCCCGTAGGTCTTTTTGATAACCTCAGCACCGTTCTTTATTTCGATTGGGAAAGCGAAGGGTTTTACAGTTTTCTGAATTATCAACGAGATCTTAAGAATTTTACTTTTTTTGCGATGGTATATGTGAACCCTAAAGATCAGGGCAGTATTCAACAAAATGATCTGGTCAACAATTTTAACAGCAAAGGCTTTCAGTTAATGCTCGTTTATAACTTCTAATAGTAGAACAATGGAAAAAATAATCTCGATTGAACATGTAACTAAACGATTTCCTGTGGGTGATGGATTTTTTACCGCTTTGGAAGACATCAACCTTGAATTCAAAAAAGGGGAGTTTGCCGGCTTGGTTGGGCCAAGTGGTTCAGGTAAAACAACCCTGCTAAACATCATTGGTTCTTTAGACAGCCCAACTGAAGGTGAAGCAAATGTGCTGGGACAAAAAGTATCAAAACTATCTCATCAACAAGCAGCAGATCTCAGAAACCATAATGTGGGATTCATCTTTCAGGAATATCATTTACTGCCTGTTTATACCGTATATGAAAATGTGGAATTTGCTTTGCTGCTACAAAATGTATCTGCCGAAGAGCGCAAAAAAGCCGTAATGGAAGCCTTAGAATGGGTAGATCTTGTTGATAAAAAAGACTCCAAGCCAGCCAAGCTTTCTGGTGGAGAAAGTCAGCGCGTAGCTGTTGCCAGAGCGATAGTAAAACGACCTGCAATTTTGCTTGCTGATGAACCCTCTGCCAATTTAGATGCCGAAAATGCTCATAATATTATGAGGGTTATGCAAAAGCTGAATGAGGAATTAGACACCACTTTTATCTTTTCTACCCATGATGAAAAAGTGATGCGCTACTTAAAACGTATTGTCCACCTTAAGGATGGAAAATTAGCTAAAGACGAAATCAAAGAACCAAATCCGGCTTAATTAAAACCCTTCTTTCAACAACTAATTGCTGAATTATGTTAATGCTCAAACTTGCTTTAAAAAATCTGATGTCGGCAGGATTACGCACGTGGCTGAGCGTTTCAGTATTGGCTCTTTCTTACATCCTTATCATTTTTTATAACGGGTTAATTGAAGGTTGGAATCAACAAGCTCGAAACGATTCTATAAATTGGGAGTTTGGATACGGACAACTTTGGCATCAAGACTACAATCCGTATGATCCTTTCAATCTTCGTGATGCACACGGACAAATTCCTGAATATGGTAAAGAAAATCTCACTCCTATTTTAATTCGTCCGGCAAGTATTTATCCGCAAGGTCGCATGCAATCTGTTACGCTGAAAGGAATTCCTGCCGATCAAACGTTATTTGAAATGCCTACCAAACAACTCTCATCGAATAGTGACGGAGTTATAAAAGCCATTGTTGGAAATCGGATGGCAAAAGCAGCCTCATTAAAAGAAGGCGATCAAATTCTTACGCGATGGCGCGATAAAAATGGAACCTTCGACGCACTACAAATCGAGATCGCAGGAATATTTCAAACCGATGTCCCTTCTGTTGACAACGGGAATATCTGGCTAGATATCGATCAACTTTATGACTTAACTCAGCTTCAAAACGAAGCCACCTATTTAGTCGCCAATGCTGAATTTAATCCCAAAGAAATAGCAGGATGGGAATTTCATTCTCAGGACCAGCTTCTCGAAGATATTGATAATCTAATTGCTACAGAAAAAGCAAGCGGTGTTATTATTTACGGATTGCTATTAGGACTTGCCCTGCTCGCTATTTTCGACACTCAAGTGTTGTCCATCTTCAGAAGGCAGAAAGAGATAGGAACTTTTATTGCTTTAGGGATGACACGCTGGGATGTGGTTAAAATGTTCACTATTGAAGGAACTGCAAACAGTTTGTTAGGAGCGGTGATGGGCGCTGTTTTAGGAACTCCACTGTTTATTTATTTGGTAAAGACAGGTATTTCTATGCCTGATTACGCTCAAAGTATGAATGTGACCATTAGCCAAACAATATTTCCAACATTTGGAATAGGACTAATACTTACCACTTTGGCCATAATTGTTGGAGCCACCATGATTGTGAGTTACTGGCCGGCTCGTAAAATCGCCCAAATGGACCCAACATTAGCATTAAAAGGAAAAATCCAATGATTAACTCTGCTCAATCAACTCACTGCTTAAAAAATAATCCATGAATTATGTTAATATTTAAACTCGCTTATAAAAACTTGATGTCGGCAGGATTACGCACGTGGCTGAGCGTTTCAGTATTAGCTCTTTCTTACATCCTTATCATTTTTTACAACGGATTGATTGAAGGTTGGAATCAACAAGCTCGTAACGATTCCATAAATTGGGAGTTTGGATACGGGCAACTTTGGCACGAAGAATACGATCCCTACGATCCTTTCACTCTTCGTGATGCGCACGGTCCAATTCCTGAATATGAATCCGGGAATCTCACTCCTATTTTAATTCGCCCGGCAAGTATTTACCCACAAGGACGTATGCAGTCTATCGTTTTAAAGGGAATCCCTTCCGATCAAACACTACTTGAAATACCCACAGAGCAACTCTCATCAAGTGATGACGGAGTTGTGAAAGCTATCATTGGAAATCGGATGGCAAAAGCAGCCTCATTAAAAGAAGGCGACCAGATTCTTACGCGATGGCGCGATAAAAATGGAACCTTCGACGCCCTTCAAATCGAGATCGCAGGGATATTTCAAACCGATGTCCCTTCTGTTGATAATGGAAATATTTGGCTGGATATCGACCAACTTTATAAACTAACTCAGCTTCAAAACGAAGCCACCTATTTAGTCGCCAATGCTGAATTCAATCCTAAAGAAATAGCAGGTTGGGAATTTCATTCCCAGGACAAGCTTCTTGAAGTAGTTGATAGTTTAATAAACTCGAAAAAAGCGGGTGGCATAATAATTTACGGATTGCTATTGGGACTTGCCCTGCTCGCCATTTTCGACACTCAAGTGTTGTCCATCTTCAGAAGGCAGAAAGAAATTGGAACATACATTGCCTTAGGAATGACGCGCTGGGATGTGGTTAAAATGTTCACCATTGAAGGAACTACCAACAGTTTATTAGGGGCAGCGATGGGCGCTGTTTTAGGAACTCCGCTGTTCATTTATCTAGCAAAAAACGGAATCACAATGCCTGAATATACTCAAAACATGAATGTTACTATTGGGCAAACTATGTTTCCTGCATTCGGAGTGGGATTAGTTCTTGTTACTCTCGCTCTTGTGGTGGGAGCCACCATGATTGTGAGTTACTGGCCGGCTCGTAAAATCGCCCAGATGGATCCAACATTAGCATTAAAAGGAAAAATTCAATGATCAATTTCTTATTCAAAGGCATATTACGAGACAGTTCGCGAAGCAAATTTCCTGTAATTGTCGTTTCTATAGGCGTGTTTTTCACGGTTTTTATAAGCGCATTTCTTGCCGGTGTTTTTAATGACACTATTGACATAAACGCTCGTTTTGGAACCGGACATGTTAAAGTCACCACTTTGGGGTTTTCTGAAAATAAATCTCAAAATCCGCTTGATCTTGCAATGTTAGAATTGAATTCACTCACATACACGTTAGAAAGTGAATTTCCAGATATGCAATGGGTTCCCCGAATTAATTTTGGAGGTCTTATTGATGTTCCTGGTGAAGATGGCGAGACGAAAGAACAAGGCCCGGCAACCGGACAGGCCATTCATCTTTTTTCGGAAAGTTCGGATGAAGTTGAACGGCTCAATATTACCAAATCCATAAAAAGCGGCCGTATTCCCGAAAAATCAAACGAAGCATTATTAAGTGAAGAATTTGCTGAGAAATCAGGTTTAAAACTCGGTGATGAAATTACTTTTTTTGGCTCTACCATGTACAGCAGCATGACATTCCAAAACTTTGAGATTGTAGGTACCATTTCTTTTGGCAATCCAACCTTAGATCGAGGCGGTATTATTATTGATCTATCTGATGCTCAACAAATGTTAGATATGCAAGACGGTGCTACCGAACTTTTAGGATATTTTAACGACGACATATATGATGAATCAAAGGCTGAAAATGTAGCTCAACAATTCAATGCTTCATACACCGATTCAACCGATCAATTTTCGCCAACTATGGAAACACTAAGCGAACAAGACGGCTTAGGCAGTATGGTAGATTATGGAAATTTCATGGAAGCACTGATGGTTGGAATCTTCGTTTTTGCGATGTCGCTGGTGCTTTGGAATGTTGGTTTATTGGGCGGATTACGCCGATACAAAGAATTTGGAGTACGGTTGGCTTTGGGAGAATCGAAACACATGATCTTTAAATCCATCCTTATTGAGGCCGTCATTATTGGTTTTATCGGTTCTATTCTTGGTACAGTTATAGGCTTAGCAATTGTATATCCAATGAGTATTTATGGTATTGACATCTCTGGATTGATCCCTGATTCATCTATGATGATTCCTTCAGTGTATAAAGCTCAAGTTATTCCGAGTATTTTCTACATCGGATTTATACCCGGTTTAGGAGCTATTATTGTAGGACAAGCTTTGGCAGGATATGGTGTTTATAAAAGAGACACTGCACGATTATTTAAAGAACTGGAAGTTTAACTATCTAATATCACTATTATGTTTAATGTAACCACCCTTATCATCCTTTTTATGAATTTGTTGATGGTGCAAACTCAGCCAACAGCCGAGCAAATAATCCAAAAGGTAGATGAAAATATAAATTCTGATAATCGTATAACTCAAAGTAAAATGATTATACGTGGCAACCGTGGAGAACGAATTATCGAAAGTAGAAGCTGGAGCGTGGGAGATGAGAAAGCTTTGACGGAATACTTATCTCCGGCTCGTGAAGAAGGTACTAAAATGCTTAAATTAGATGACGAGCTGTATATCTATTCCCCATCTACAGACCGAACTATTAGGCTTTCCGGACATATGCTTCGTCAATCTGTGATGGGATCGGATCTTTCTTATGAAGATATGATGGAAGACCGAAAACTTCTGGATGCGTATAATGCAGAAATCATCAAAGAAGATACCCTTGACGGACGCAATGTTTATGTATTGGAGTTGAATGCGAAAGTAGATGATATCGCTTATGTAAAACGACAAATGTGGATTGATTCTGAGCGGTTCATCCCACTTAAAGAAGAACTCTACGCCAAAAGTGGACAAGTTCTTAAAAAAACATCTTACAGCGACGTTACAAAAATTGACGGGCGATGGTTTCCAAGAACCGTTGTATATAAAGACATGCTGAAAGATGGAGACGGAACTGTATTTACCCTTGATGAAATTAAATTCAATCAAGATATCCCTGATTACATCTTCAGTAAAGCTGCTTTAAAACGATAATATGTCATTGGTTAATAGTAACTAATCACTTATAACATTTAACTAAACACCTCCTTCATAATCCATCCTTAAAGCCGTATATTTAAGCCTGAAAAAAATTTGAATTACTAAACGGAAAGCAGATACTATGGCAACAGGATTTTTTAATGTTCCACCGGCAATCAACGAACCTATTTTGAGCTATGCTCCTGGTTCTCCTGAAAAAGAAGAACTTCAGGCTGCACTTAAAGAAGCTCGCTCAAAAGAAATTGACGTTCCAATGTATATCGGTAGCGAGTTGGTAACTACAAGTAACAAAATACCGATGTCGCCGCCACATGATCACAAACACATTCTAGGTCATTTTTCTGAGGGTGATGCTTCTCATGTAAAACAAGCTATTGATGCTGCTTTAGAAGCAAAAGCTGATTGGGCTAACATGAGCTGGGAGCACAGAGCTAGTATCTTTTTAAAAGCAGCTGATTTAATCGCAGGACCTTATCGCGCAAAAATCAATGCTGCTACTATGTTGGGACAATCAAAGAACGCATTTCAGGCTGAAATTGATTCTGCATGCGAGATCATCGACTTTTTACGATTTAATGTAGAATACATGACTCAGATTTATGCTCAACAACCAGAATCTTCAGATGGTGTTTGGAACCGATTAGAGCAACGACCTCTGGAAGGATTCGTCTTTGCACTTACTCCTTTTAATTTCACAGCGATTGCAGGAAACCTGCCAACTTCTGCTGCAATGATGGGGAATACCGTAGTATGGAAACCAGCTTATACTCAAGTTTACTCGGCGAATGTATTGATGGAAGTTTTCCGTGAAGCAGGTGTACCTGATGGTGTTATAAATTTGATTTATGTGGACGGACCAACTGCTGGTGACATTATCTTCTCTCATAAAGATTTTGCAGGAATTCACTTTACAGGAAGTACGGCTGTATTTCAGCATATTTGGAAAACAATTGGTGAAAACATTTATAAGTACCGTTCTTATCCAAGAATTGTGGGTGAGACTGGTGGAAAAGATTTCATCATGGTTCACAAATCATCTAGAGCGAAACAAGTTGCTACTGCTATTTCTCGTGGAGCTTTTGAGTTTCAGGGACAAAAATGTTCAGCTGCTTCCAGAGCATACATCCCTTCTAACTTGTGGGAAGATGTGAAGAATTTTGTCGTTGAAGATCTGAAGTCCTTCAAAATGGGTGGCACGGAAGACTTCAGCAACTTTATAAATGCGGTTATTGATGAGAAGTCCTTCGATAAAATCGCCAAGTACATCGACGATGCTAAAGCAAGCGACGATGTGGAAGTAATCGCCGGTGGTAACTACGATAAGTCGAAAGGTTATTTCGTAGAGCCAACAGTTTTACTTGCTAAAGATCCTAAGTACACAACTATGTGTGAAGAGATTTTTGGCCCGGTAATTACGATTTATGTATACGACGAAAACAAATTCGAAGAAACACTTGAGTTGGTGGATAACACTTCTCCGTATGCTTTGACTGGTTCTATTTTCAGTCAGGACAGATATATGATCGAGCTTGCTACCAAGCGATTAGAACAATCTGCCGGAAACTTCTACATCAACGACAAGCCGACCGGCGCCGTTGTTGGTCAGCAGCCGTTTGGTGGAGCAAGAGGTTCCGGAACCAACGACAAGGCTGGATCTATGATCAATTTGCTGCGTTGGGTTTCACCAAGAACGATCAAAGAGACTTTCGTAACTCCAACGGATTACAGATATCCGTTTTTGGGTGATGAATAAATGATCATTGATTTCGCTGATTGAATGATTTAAAAGCCTCTTGCTTGTTTAGTAAGGGGCTTTTTTATTGGCTTATATCTAGGATAGATTTTCTCTTTAGTTTCTAAAATTCAGAAAGTTAGAAGAAATTTTTATAGATTCTTGGATGAATGATAATATGTTATAGAACTTTTCAAGAATTACTAAACTAAATTTTTGCTTTACAAATGAATATGATGGAAGACAGTTTCTTGTATAAAGAATTCACAGTTTACGTTAAAAAAGATGTAATCGGTTGGAGAGCGAATTCTATGAAGTTGATTCAATTGAATGGGAAGGATTTAAATATCAAAATTGATGAATTGGATAACACTAAATCTGAAGCAATTGAAAAGGCTAAAAGAGAAATTGATAGACAACTAAAAGCAATGGAACTTTAAAACCACTGCCTAAATCTAAGCTCAAATTCTATATGGCTGATCTTACCTATTTTGAAAAACAAACAATTGAACGATTTCTTGAGATGGGTAACGGATATGTTCTAGATTTTTCTAATCGAACATTACAAGAATTCTTAGCAGAGACATTAAGAATTGATGTTTATAGTGATAAATATGACTACGGTTCAGGTTCTAAAGCTAATAGGATAAGAGGATTTCTTAAGGCAGAATCGAATTACAATGCTGGATTATTATTAGAAAAATTCTGTCAGTACTGGATAAATCAAATTCGTCAAGGAGATAGAAAATATGATAATTCTGATGAGCATAGATATAAGGCGTGCTTAAAAATTGCAGAAAGACTTAAGACAGGTGGACCTGTAGAAAATCTTGATGCGCTTGAACCTAATTTTGATGATGAAGATTTTTCTAAGTTATCTAAGTCGATAAAAGATAGTATTGAGAAAAATGAACCTGAATCTGCCCTTGACCGATTACATACTTTTATAGTTAAATATGTCAGAGAATTATGCTCAAAACATAAAATAGATTATGAACAGAATCATCCACTCCACAGTTTATTTGGCTCATATGTCAAGCATCTTGTTAACGAAAATTTGATAGAATCTGACATGACTGAAAGGATTTTAAAGTCTTCAATTTCAGTTCTTGAAGCTTTCAATGATGTGAGAAATAATCAAAGTTTTGCTCATGATAATCCAATTTTAAACTATAACGAAAGCATTCTGATATTCAATGATGTTTCAAATGTTATAAAGTTTATTGAATCAATTGAAGCCGAAAGAAAAATTGTATTCGATGTTTCAACATCAGAAAATGAATTTGATAATGACCTACCGTTCTAAAAATTAGCCTCGTTCCGTACCTCCGGTGCGGAATGCTACATGGAAGCTCCTACTTCCATTATTTAATTGCCATTTCAAAATAGTACAACGACTGTTAAAACATTATTAAAGTAAATCTTTAGATTTCTCCCTACAGTCGAAATAACAAATACCAAAATTATCTTTAGCGTAAACACCTCCTTCAAAGGAGGTAGATTTTGATCGTAGTCTGTCTGGTGACAGGCTTTTTATCAACAAAACAAGCTATTCCATTTATCATTTAGATTGTCTAGCTTTTACTGCTAACCAATATTCTTATAATGACCATTTTCGGGCACATATCTGTATTCATTTCCATTATTCTTGGATTGGCAGTGGTTCATTTACTTAGTGGTTTATCGTTAATCCTTGATACCAGGAAAGCCTCTAAAGTGTATTGGGTTCATTTACTATGGACATTCAATATGTTATTTGCAGTAGTTCTGGTTTGGATCAGTAGCTTTACACTTTCTCCTCTTGAAGAACTTAGTATGATTCACTTTTTGAACTTACTGGCTTATTCTATTGTCACTTATTTGATGAGTGGATTACTCTTTCCGGTTCAGGGAGACGAAATAGTCGATTTTTATGAGCATTTCACAGCAAATCGTAAACGCTTCTTCTCTCTAGGAATTCTTTTTGTGCTAGTAGATGCAACAGATGGTATGCTCGAACATTTTGAAGCAGGAATCGCTTTAGATATTGGACAATTTGGAACACTCAGTGTATGGTTCCTACTTTTTATTCTATCCATTTTTAAAGACAACAAATTCATCAATGGATTCGTAGCTATCGCTTATACCATTGGTTTGATAGGGTGGCTTACAAGTATCATTGATACCGGCATTTTGGTTTGGTAGCCTACTTACGTGACCTAAAGTTTGGAATCAGGATTTTAGATATCAGGTAATACGTGGCAAGCATAAGCTTTTGATTGCTAAAATTGATTACAAAGTTACAGAATCAGCTTGATACAATTACTACCACAACATCATCTTCATACAAAATACACTGCCACCACTTTTCAGGTACTCGGCAGTACTAAATTCATGAACATTAAAATCATGATCTCTTAGTTTTTGGTTTACATCTGTACAACCTTGCTGAATAAACACGTTTTTGCCATCTGGTGAAGTTGCATTACAGGCAAACAGTTCTTCAGCTTCATATTTTGAAGCCTCAATAACATTTTCGAATAATGCATGGATCAGGTCTAGTCCATTTTTAGTAAATGCTTTTGGATAAATAAGAGCTGTTTTCTGATCCAAAACACACAAACAAGTATCTAAATGATAGAATTTTTCGTTTAGAAGCTCTAACCTGATTACAGGCACATTATAAATTTCTGAGATTAAGTCATACACTTCATATGAAGACCGGAATCCATAACCGCCCCAAATTAATCCGGTTTTATAATGCCAGAGTGCATCACCCATACCTTCAAAATCATCGAACTTTTCTTCATCTAAATGAAATATTTGGTAGCTACTTTCTTCATATACCTTCTGGATGTATGGCACCTCTCCCTTACGTTCACTTGCGTGCATCACGCTCATCAATACTTTTTTATTACCATCCTCATCTATGAAAGGTAAACTCTGATTTGCACAAAAAACCATATCAAGCAACCCGCGCACCCCATCAATTACTTGTGTTTCTAAACCCAGTTCCTCGTAGGCATTTTTAAGGTGATCCCATTCATCTATCGCTGCCATTTTATCAATATTCCCAACATGACCTTTCATATGTGGATTAATCACATACTCAACTGCGAAATGGGTTGGTTTTACAAGTAATACTTTTTTTGGAGCCGGCATAGGCTTCAAATCAGATAACGCAAAATCCAGTTCATTAATCGTTGAAATTACTTTTTTCATACACTTTTATTAATATTTGAAAGGGTGTACAAGATCACAAAAAACTAGTCTCGGAACAAATATTGTAGATGTTAATTGTTAATGAAAACGACAAACAATTCCCTATTTTACCCTAATATTAAAATCTACTATTTCTATGTCCACAAAGAATTTGATTATCGCATTCGGAGGTATTTCTCCTGAACATGAAGTTTCTGTTTTATCAGCAATTCAAGCCATTTCAAGCTTGGAAAATTCCGAATATAACCTGGTGCCACTTTACATCACAAAAGCCGGAAATTGGCTTACAGGCGACGCGTTACTTGAGCTCGAGAATTATAAAGATCTGAACGATCTCGAAAATAGATCTTTGCGATGTGCTTTTGTTAAAGATGAAATGGGGAGAACTTTACTTAAGCAGCAAGATGCAGCCGGCTTGTTTTCGAAGCCTAAATCTTTCCACGTTTACGCTGTACTATGTGCTTTTCATGGTAGTGGAGGAGAAAGCGGATCTTTTCAAGGAATTTGTGACTTTTTCAATATTCCATTTACAGGCAGTGATGTCCTTTCTTCCTCTATTGGAATGAACAAAGTTAAAGCTAAACAAATTTGCGTGGCTAATGACATTCCTGTTACTGACAGCCTAGACTTTTATGAATCAAATTGGGAAACCGATCAGCTTACAATCATAAAAGAAGCAGAGATGTTGGGTTATCCTTTGATAGTAAAGCCTTGCAGTTTAGGGAGCAGTATCGGAGTAGCAAAAGCAGAAACGCAAGATGAATTAATTGATGCCGTTGAATTGGCGTTTAGATACGACGCTCATTTATTAATTGAGGAAGCAATTCATCCCTTAATGGAAATAAACTGCTCGGTATTAGGCACTCCGGAAGAATGCAGAGCCAGCGTCTGCGAAAAACCTTTAGGCATAACAGAAACACTCTCATTTAAAGATAAATATCAAAGTGGTGAAGGCGCTGATAAAGGCATGGCTTCGGCTGATCGTGTAATTCCTGCTGATATTTCATCTGAATTGACAGAAGAAATAAGAGAATTATCAATTCGTACTTTTAAAACTTTTGGTGCTAGCGGTGTTGCTCGCTTAGATTTTCTGGTTAATGCTGATACTAAGAAGGTATATTTCAATGAGATTAATACTATTCCAGGTTCTTTTTCATTTTATTTATGGGAAAAATCATCGTTAACATTTCAGCAACTTATTGAAGAACTAATAGAGATTGCGATCAAAAGCCATCAGCAAAAAAATGGTCGCGTTCAAAGTTATGAAACCAACTTATTGAATGAAAAAGCTGCTAAAGGCATTAAAGGACTAAAGGGAATAAAAAACTGATTTATGAAACTTAAGGTCACCATTTTTTTATGTAGCGCATTTCTGTTTCTGTATTGTGGAAAAAGTACAGAAGTTACCATTGTAGATGATTCCGGATCTATTTTACCGGATGAGAATGCGCCTTCGCAAACAACCACAGCAGAAGTCGAAGATGATTTTACAATACTAAAGCTAGGAGAAGCTTCTGAAATTAAAACATTGGATCCTCTTTTTGCTAATACTTCCGGGGAACTACGTGTCAACTCTCTTATCTACGATGGTTTAACTCAGCTTTCAGAGGGTGGAATGGTTGAACCTGCTTTAGCAAAAAAATGGACTATATCTCGAGATTCTTTACGTTACACGTTTACCCTTAAAGAGGGTGTATTTTATCACAACAACATTCGGTTTACAAGTGGTATAGGTAAGCAAGTTTCTACAGCCGATATTGTTATGAATTTTGAAAGAATGGCTTCTATTTCTGTTCCGGACAACGCAGCTGATTTATTTTCTAATATAAAGGGTTTTAATCAATTTCATACCGAACAGACATACATTAAAATTCCTTCTGACAGAACTATAAAATCTATTGAAGGTATTTCTGTTCCTAATGACTCTACAGTTGGGTTTATTTTACAAAAAAAAGATCCAAATTTTCTTAAAAAATTAGCGCACCCTTACGCTTCTGTTTATCCCAAAGAGAGTTTACAAGCAGATAAAAGTCCTATTTATGAAGCCATTGGAACCGGTGGGTATTATGTAGCTCAGAGAAAGAAAAACCTACTGATATTAGCTTCAAATGATGACTATCATCTGGAGCAAGCCGTGCCTAACAGACTAGATATAGCACATGGTTTAAAGGAATCCGATTTATATCAACAATTTGCACGAGGTGAACTTGACGTATTAATTGAGCCGGGGCCCGGAACTGTAGTTCAGGTAACCGATACTTCTGGAAATATCGATCCTATCTTTAGCTCTGAGTTTAGTATCAAGAAATCTGATGCAACAAATAACATCCATTTTTACTACAACAATGCATCTCAGAAAAGTCAATTATTTAATTATCTAACTTCACAAGGTCAATCTTTTCTTTCTTTTGATGGTGCTCTTGGTAGCATTCAATTTCCGGGCAAATCTCAACAGATTGACACTTTAATTAAGACAACTGCGTACATTGCTTTTTCGGAGAATTCAACCAAGGTATATTTAATTGATAAAATTGCTGAAAAACTTTCGAGTGCGGGTATAAATGTTGTTATGAATTCATCCTATGCCGTAACAGACGACGTTGCATTCTCAACCAACAATTTCCCATCAGCCACACCAACTATAACGTGGAAATATCCGGTATATATTCTATCAAAAACGAATGTTTCCGGAATTAAAATCAGCTCTCAACCTTGGAATATTTCCTTTGAGAACACAAAAATTTCTACAGTACAATAATATGAAATTTGCCGTTGTAGCCAATCCGCATAAGTTTGAAGTTAAAGCCGTTTTAGAGCGCACTATCGAATGGGCTGCAAATAATGAGGTGCATTTACTAATATCTAAAGAAACTTGCTCGCTTACAGGTTCTCACAACTCTGTGGTAATTAAAGAAACCGTTTCTGATGAAGTGGCTATCAATGAATGTGATATAATTGTAGTAATTGGCGGTGATGGTACAATGCTTTACACAGCCAGAATTTCTAAACACTCCTCAAAGCCAATCTTAGGTGTAAATGGCGGGCGGCTAGGCTTTATGACCGATACAAAATTTGAGGAACTTGAAGATGCGCTACAATCGGTTAAAAGTGGCAATTATACACTGGATGATCGACACTATTTAAAAGCTACCGATGGAAATGGAAATGAGTTTTACGCACTTAACGAGTTTCTATTCGCAAGAAAAGACTCTACCTCTATGATTAATATTACCGCAAAGTATGACGGCAGCTTGATAAATACTTATTGGTCTGATGGACTAATTGTCTCTTCTTCAACCGGATCTACCGCATACAACCTTTCATCCGGAGGACCAATTGTAGTTCCCGGTTCAGGGGTAATGTTGGTAACTCCTATCAATCCGCATACCTTAACAACACGACCACTTGTTGTACGATCTGACAAACCCCTTACCATCAGAGTAGAAGAGCAGGAAAGTGATGTCTCTTTTTCTTACGATGGGGTTAATTGTAAGATTGGTAAACTTCCACTAGAAGTTGAGATTATCGCCTCTGATTTAGCTTTTAACTTGATAAGACTGCCCGGACAAAATTACTTTGAAACACTTCGTAATAAATTGATGTGGGGAAAAGATTCCAGAAGAATTAATAATTAATAACAGGAACCTTGATTTGTAAACAGTCTTTCACAATCGCATTCCTTTCTTCTTTTAATAACATTCGAGTTAAAAAATTCATAATTTCAAAGATGTAAGCGATTTTTTAATTCATAATCACAAATAAACGAACAAATGAAAGTAACAGTTGTAGGAGCCGGTGGAAACGTTGGATCAACCGTAGCATTAAGCGTTGCTCAGCGAGATTTCGCCAAAGAAGTAATTGCCGTTGATCTGGAACGTAAAGAAGACGACAAAACATTTTATCCCTCCAAAGGTAGAGCGCTAGACCAGTGGGAAGCATCACCTATTCATTTGTTTGATACACGTGTTAAAGGAACTACAGATTATGCTGACACCGCAAATTCTGATGTTTGTGTTATTACAGCTGGTGTTCCGAGAAGACCGGGGATGAGCCGTGACGACCTTCTTGAAATAAATGCAAACATTGTTCGAAGTGTAACCGAACAACTAGTAAAGTATTCTCCTGACACAATCATTATCGTGGTTTCAAACCCACTTGACGTTATGGTGCAGGTTGCTAAAGATGCATCCGGACTGCCTTACGAAAAAGTAATGGGAATGGCAGGAATCTTAGATACAGCACGTTACCGTGCGTTCATAGCCGAAGAATTAGATGTATCTCCTAAAGACATTCAAGCATTATTAATGGGAGGACATGGTGACACGATGGTTCCGCTTCCTAGATTTACCACACTTGCCGGAATGCCTATTACGCATTTCATTTCTGATGAAAGACTAGAAGAAATTGTAAACAGAGCTAAAAAAGGTGGTGGCGAAATCGTTGGGCTGATGGGAACATCTGCTTGGTATGCACCAGGTGCTGCTGCTGCTCAAATGGTAGAAGCCATTCTTCTTGATCAAAATAGAATTTTCCCGGTTTGTGCTCACATTGACGGACAGTACGGCGTAGATGATCTTTATATCGGCGTTCCGGTTAAATTGGGTAAAGGCGGAATCAAAGAAGTAATTGAGGTTGAATTAACCAAAGAAGAAAGCGATCTTATGCACCAGTCGGCTGATGCTGTGCGTGGCACACTCAACGACTTTAAAAAACTAATGAATAAGTAAACAAACGAGGACTAAGGTCTTCACTACTTGCATTTATAAAGCCCTTCGAATTTCGAAGGGCTTTTTTTTGGATATAAATTCAGCTTTTCTTAATACTTTAGTGGAACTATATTCTTCATTCCATATATACATTATAAGTTAAACCGCACTATTCGAGAAGTAATTTGGTTGTGATTGATACGAAATGAAAGAACATGCAAGGGGAACTTATTGATTTTCATTTTACACTTCAGGCAAAACTACTGCTGAAAGGAATATTTAATAATTCATACTTATGAAATTCTTAAAAATTACAGCCGCTACTTTATTTTTTTTATTACTCCTCATATTGGTGCTTCCATTCGCTTTTAAAGGTAAAATTACTGACCTCGCAAAAAGGGAAATCAATAAAAGTGTAAATGCACAAGTTGATTTTTCGGATGTCGGATTGAGTTTAATACGAAGCTTCCCTGATTTCTCACTCCGTTTAAATGATTTATCTATGCTTGGGAATGCTCCTTTTGAAGATGATACACTTTTTTATTCCGAAAACATTGATATAACCATTGATTTGATGTCTGTATTCAAAGGCAGTAATTATGTTGTTAAAGAGGTTGAAGTTGGTAATCCTTTTATACAACTAATCACCCTTAATGATGGACTCTCGAATTGGGACATTATCCCGGTATCAGAAGATATTGAAGTAGTTGAAGAAGAAACTACGGATGCTGAGGCTTACCAAATTATGCTCAATTCTTTCAGTATTGAAAATGGCAGAGTTATTTACAGAGATCAAAGTATGCCATTTCAACTTTCGATGGATGGTATCAATACTACTTTAGCAGGAGATTTCAGCTTAGATCAAACACAGATGCAAGCTACTTTAGATATTGGAAATATTACTTCCACTTACGATGAAGCTACCGTGATGAAAGATCTAAACCTAAACACCGATATTGCTATTAATGCTAATTTGGCCGAAAATATTTATGATCTCAATATCGATAAGTTGTTGCTAAACTCTTTACATCTTTCAATGAATGGACGTTTTAGTCTAGCCGATTCAACGACAGGAATAGATGTTAAATTCGATGCTCCTCAAGCTACATTTAAGCAATTACTGTCTCTAATTCCAAGTGAATATCTCGAAGACTATTCAGAGATAAGTACATCAGGAGATTTCAATTTTAATGCTTTTGCAAAAGGTAATTTTAATGAAAATGAATTCCCCGCATTTGGTGCTGAACTAAAAGTTAAAAACGGAAGTATTGCATCTCCTGATATCCCGGAGAAACTTGAAAACATACAGCTAGACTTATTAGTTGATAATAAAACGGGTGATTTTGATCATACTCTTATTGAAGTAAAACCGCTGACATTTAGAATGAAGGAAAATCCCTTCGCTTTAAATTTGAGGATTAAAACTCCGATAAGCGATCCCGAGATTGATGCTTCAATGAAAGGAAAACTAGTACTCGAAGAAATTTCAGGTTTAATTCCAGATGCAGAAATTCCAACATTTCTCGGAAATATTGATTTAGATATGGCACTTAAAACAAAGTTGTCAAATATCGAACAAGATAATCTAACCCGGATTAACGCTTCGGGCTCGGCGATATTGAGTGATTTTAAAACTCAGATCGAAGATCAAGAATTAACCATTCAAAAAGCAGGATTGAGATTTTCTCCGCAGGCAATTAATACAGAAATTGTAAATTTGGGCTTTGGTACCAATGATTTTAATTTTACGGGAGACGTTCAAAACTACTTAGGGTACTTCTTAAGTGATGGCGTACTAAGAGGTCAATTTAAACTCACTTCCTCTAATGTAGATGTTAATGAGTTAATGCAATTTGTTTCTTCTGACACCAGCGATACAACTACTTTAGATTTGAGTGTAGCAAATAGAATGGATTTGCAGTTTATGTCAACTATCCAGAATCTAACTTATGAACAGTACAATCTAAAAGATGTTAGAGCCGATATCGGCGTTGCTGATAATAAAATTCAGCTAAATCCACTGCGAGCTAAGTTGTTAGGTGGTGAAGTAAGAATGTCGGGCATGCTTGATGTAATTGATAAAAAATCTCCACTTTTCAATTTCGATTTTAACATTACTAGGTTTGATATTCCAACAGCTTATCAAACGATACAACTTTTTAAGGCAGCAGCACCCATAGCCGAAAACACTACAGGTAAGTTTTCTGTCGATTTTAATCTTAAAGGTAGAATAGACGAAGAATTAGCCCCTGTATTCAGCACGTTGCAAGGAGGAGGAGATTTAGCTACTACAAAAATAAATGTAGAATCTGTGCCAACAATGAATAAATTGGCATCGTTACTAGGCAACGATGATTACAAAAAATTGACTGCAAGCGGCATTGATATTGGTTTTGAATTCGTAAATGGAAGAGTTTATCAAAAACCTTTTGGGCTTAGTTATTCTGGTGCTGATGTAACTATGAGCGGAAGTTTGGGATTTGATCAATCGCTAGATTATGATCTTTTATTAAATGTGCCCTATGGAAAATTAGGGAAAGAAGTAAGTGAAGGAATTGTGAGTTTGGTAAACAGAATCGGAGGAAATAAAGCCAATCTAAAACCAGGAACAGAAGTACAGATTAAAGCCAAAATTTCGGGCTTAATTACGAATCCAAAAGTAAGTATTGATTACAAGGATTACGCCAACGATGTAAAAGAAGACTTAAGACGCCTAGCTGAACAAGAAATTGAAAACAAAAAAGCAGCTTTAGCAAGGCAAGCTAAAGCCGAAGCTGCAAAGGCCTTAGAAGAAGCTCGAAAGCAAGGAGATAGTTTAATAAAGAAAGCCAATGATGCAGCAAAGACCATTAGAGATGAAGCCGCAAAAGTAGCTGCAAAACTACGCGAAGAAGCTGATAAAAGAGCCGCACAGATAATTGCAGAGGGCAAAAAGAATGGAATAATAGCGGAACGTATTGCTAAGAAAGCTGCCACAAAAATCCAAGACGAAGCCGATGAAAAAGCTACACTTTTAGTGCGAGAAGCTGACCAGAAAGCATCAACATTGCAAGATGAAGCAAAATCTAAAGCTAATGCGCTTATTAAAGAGGCAGAAAGAAAGGTGGGAAATTAAAGGGCTTCGTATTATTTCACTGAAAACCCGTTCTCTATATCTTTCATCTGCTAAGAAATATTTTGAGTGTAGTTTTGCTTTTCAATCGATATTCAAAATTCTTTGTTCATCTGTTCAATATTCATAGAGCTTGCTATACTTAGAAAGCCCTTCAAGTTTTGGAAAGCTTTTTTTATTATTTTTATTCAAAGATTTTTAAAACCCTTCTATCATTATGCAAAACAAATTAATTCTATCACTTTTAACGCTCTCCTTTTTCATTGGGGCTTGTTCTACATCAAAAAACATTACGAATAATCCGTCTCTACAGGCAACACTTTGGGTACAGAACTCGGTAGAATTCAATGCACTAACTACAATGGCATATCAAACAGCTGGGTTTAAATTAGAGGAAGCCCTTGCCGATAAAAATTGGACAGCTTCTGTTGAACAAAAATCTATGGATGTAAGTAAGCTACCACCAGCTATTATTTTAGATATTGATGAAACCGTATTAGATAACTCCCCTTTTCAGGCAAGAATGATTTCTCAAAACTCAGAATATAATTCTAAAGCATGGGAGAAATGGGTATTAGAAGCGAATGCAGATGCTATCGCAGGAGCAATAGCTTTTACAAATAAAGCAGACAAAAAAGGAATTACCGTAATTTATTTAAGTAATAGAGAAGCAAATACTGAAGAAGCTACTCGCCAAAACCTTAATGATCTAGGATTTCCCATTTCCCAAAAAACGGATGTAGTGTTGCTTAAAGGAGAGAAAGATAATTGGACGTCTTCAAAAATTGAGCGCCGTAAAATGGTTGCCGATAATTACCGAATTCTGATGCTTTTCGGCGACGACTTCAACGATTTTCTCCCTGCAAAAAATATGACTCAGGAGAACCGTGACGATCTTCTAGAGAAGCATAAAGCTAACGTTGGAGAAAAATGGTTTGTTCTTCCTAATCCAATTTATGGTTCTTGGAATGATGCTATATTCAATTTTGATCGGGGTCTTTCTGACGATGAGAAACAAAAAATCTTTGACGCTCGCCTCAACACCAAAACACGGAACTAAATTATTAGGAAATAAAAAAGCCCTTAATTTATGAAAGGGCTTTTAACTTTAATAATTCTCTGTTGGTCAGTCGGAAGAAGAGCTTTTTAATAAATGCTTAAACTCTTTTTTAAACTTCTTGATTTTCGGAGCAATTACATAAGAGCAATAACCGGCATTGGGATTATTTTCAAAATAATTCTGATGATAGTTTTCCGCTACATAATAATTCTTTAAAGGTTCTATAGTTGTTACAATCGGATCTTTCCAAAGCCCCGACTGATCTGTTTTCTTCAAAGAAGCTTCGGCAATCTCTTTCTGCTTTTCATTATGATAGTAGATTACAGAACGGTACTGTTCTCCAACATCATTTCCTTGTCTGTTCAGTGTAGTCGGATTATGAGAATGCCAGTGAATTTCTAACAATTGCTCATAAGAGATTACAGAAGGATCGTAATGAACTCGAGCCACCTCAACATGACCGGTTTCACCGTTTACAACCTCTTTATATGAAGGGTTTTCTACATGTCCTCCGGAATAACCCGATTCAACATGCTTTACACCCTCTACCAATTCATAAACGGCTTCAACACACCAGAAACATCCGGCTCCAAAAGTTGCTGTTTCTAACTTTTTTTCCATCTTATCACTTTGTGCAAAACTTAAAGATGTAAAGCTTAAAAATAGTCCTGTAAAAAGTAGTTTCTTAAACATAACATTATTTTTCTTTGTTTTGTTTTATGTAAGTAATGAATTTAACTTCAAACTTATATCACAAATGGTTAACAATTTTGAGCATTACAATCATTTCATTTTCTATGTAATAACTTCATTTGTACATTCCTGTTCTTACTTATCTAACACTACGTAATGAACATACCTATCAGATTCCTGCTTCTTTTTTTATTAATTAGTTTTACATCTTGCTTAAATACCAAAATAGACAGATTGGCAAAAAGAGCAACCTCGCCAACCCAACTGTTGGATTCACCATCAGGAACATTACAATTAATATTCGAACTAAAAGACGGAATCCCAACTTATCGTTTAAATAAAGGGGCCTCTTTTGTGATTCTTTCCTCTGAATTAGGAATGATTCTGGAAAATGAAGATCTAACTCAAAATTTCGAAATTATCGGATATGGAAAAAAAGATTCTTCCAGCACCTGGACTCAGCCTTGGGGTGAAGTAAAAGAAATTGAGGATAATCATCTGGAACTGGCTGTCTATTTGAAACACAAATCCGGAAAAAGAATGAATATCGTTTTCAGATTATATGATGACGGATTGGGATTTCGCTACGAATGGCCTGAACAAGAAGGGCTGGGTGAATTCGTTATTATGAACGAACAGACCCAATTTACTTTGGCTGATAACCACGATGCTTGGTGGCTTCAAGCTTATATTCCGAATCGATATGAACATCTGAATATAGCTTCAAAGGCTTCGGAAATTGACACTGCTGCTACTCCACTAACAATGAAAACAAAAGAAGGTCTGTATCTCAGCTTTCATGAGGCAGCTCTTACTGACTATTCATCCATGTCTCTAATTAACAGAGGAGAAAATAGACTTGAAGCTACACTTTTCCCTTGGATGGACGGGACTAATCATAAAGTTCGGGCAAAAACACCGTTCGTATCTCCATGGCGAACCATTAAAATAAATGAAGACCTAGATGGTTTGGTTAACAACTATATTGAACTAAATTTGAATGAACCTAGCAAAATTGAAGACACCTCTTGGATAAAACCGGGAAAATATGTTGGTATTTGGTGGGATATGCACCTAAATACAAAAACCTGGAGCTCAGGAGAGCGACACGGAGCGACAACAGAATACACCAAAGAGTTCATTGACTTTGCTTCCGAACACGGGTTCAACGGAGTGTTGGTTGAAGGTTGGAATATTGGCTGGGATGGAAACTGGATCGAAAACTCAGACCAATTCAAGTTTATGGAATCCTATCCTGATTATGATCTGGAAGAAGTTGTGAAGTATGCACAATCAAAAGGAACAAATATCATCATGCACAACGAAACTTCTACCGGAATTGATAATTATGAAGCTCAAATTGATGAAGCTTTTGAGTATTACGCAAAACTTGGCATCAATACGATAAAATCCGGGTACGTAGGCGATATGATCGCAAACGGACAATGGCATCATGGGCAGTATATGGTTCGTCATTATCGAAAAGTGGTAGAAAAAGCTGCTGAACATGGAATTATGATGGATGTTCATGAGCCGATCAAAGACACAGGTATCCGAAGAACATGGCCTAACATGATGACTAGAGAAGGTGCTCGGGGACAAGAGTATAACGCATGGAGTGGCGATGGTGGAAATCCTCCTAATCATATTCCCACTATTGTTTTTACACGTATGCTTTCAGGCCCGTTTGATTATACTCCGGGAATTTTAGATCTCTTTTTGAATGATAACGAGGAAGGAAGACCTAATAACAGAGTACGATCTACTTTAGCAGGTGAACTCGCTCTTTATGTTGTTGTGTATAGTCCTTTACATATGGCTTCGGATCTTATAAAAAACTATGAGAAATTCCCCGTTCCGTTTCAGTTTATCAAAGATGTACCCACAGATTGGGAATACACAAAAGTATTGGCTGGCGAAATTGGAAAACACGTAACCATTGTACGAAAAGATCGCAATTCAGATGATTGGTATCTCGGAGCGGTAACTGATGAACATGCCCGAGAATATGTAGTGGATTTAAGTTTTCTGGACAACAACAAAGAATACGAAGCAATTATTTATACTGATGGACCCGCTGCTGATTATGAAGTAAGACCTCAGCTTTTGCTCAAGTATGGACAGATTGTGAATTCAGTTTCAACATTAAAAATCACTATGGCACGTGGCGGAGGAATGGCTGTTCGATTTAAAGCACGAAATTAAACACAAAGAGCTTTGTCCCCAATTACAATTCTGGATTGTCATTAAGGTGAACATCAACATTTAAAAAAGAGTACTATGAATAAATATATGTTATTATTGTTTGATAAAGAAGATGCGTTTCATGAAATGTCACCAGAGGAAATGCAAAATGAGATTGATCAGCATATGGCTTGGATCGAAAACCTTGGAGATCATTATGATTCAGGGGAGCCCTTATTACCAGATGCAAAAACTATAAAGGGAAAAGATAAATTGGTAACTGATGGTCCATTTATCGAGTCAAAAGAGCTTTTAGGTGGTTTTTATATCATTAATGCTAATTCTATTGAAGAAGCAACTGAGCTTGCTAAAGGTTGTCCAACATTAGGATTAGGGGGAAGTATCGAAGTACGTGAAGTAATGAAAATGTAAGTGGCAGATAAACTCACATATTCTGATTCAAAAAATATAGAGCATCTTTTTCGACAACAGTCGGGAAAGATGTTTTCTATTCTTATTCGTTTGTTTGGATTCGATAATTCCACCCTGATCGAAGACATTATCCAGGAATCTTTTCTTTCTGCCATGAAAACCTGGAGCATTAAGGGCATTCCTGATAATCCTGAAGCATGGCTAATGCAAGTTTCTAAAAATAAGCTGATTAATGAGCTTAAAAAAAGAACGAACAGAACACGCTTAAATGAGCAATTTGCAGGTGAAAAATTTGAAGAAAAGGTAGAAGAACTTTTTTTAGACAATGAAATTGAAGATAGTCAGCTTAGAGCTCTATTCGCATGTTGTCATCCAGTGTTAAGCCAGAAAGAACAGATAATGATAACCCTGAAGATACTTTCCGGCTTCAGCAACATTGAAATTGGAAGTGCTTTGCTATGTTCACCTTCATCAGTAAAAAAAGCCATTTACAGAGCAAAAAAGAAATTAGCAGCTCAAGAAATAGCACTGAATAGTCCGTTTATTGAGGAAGCAAAAAAAAGAATGCATTCCGCTCATACTATCATTTATTTAATTTTTAACGAAGGATATAAAAGCACTGAAAGTGAACAAGTTTTAAATGAAGATCTTTGTTTTGAAGCCACACGTTTAGCTTTGTTGCTATGCCAGATTGAGGGACAGCATCAATATGATACGTATGCGTTACTATCACTTATTTATTTTTCCATGTCGCGGTTTCCATCAAGACTAACAGATAAAGGTGATGTTATAGAATTGCAATTTCAGGATAGAGAAAAATGGGATCAGGAAATGATTGAAGCTGGGATCCATTTTCTGAATAAAGCAAAAACTAATAATTCATTATCGAAATACTATCTTGAAGCTGCTATCGCATCAATACATTGCTCTACAAAGAATTATGAAAAAACTGACTGGAAAGCTATTACGATATGCTACGACAGGTTATTAGAAATACAGAAAAGTCCGGTTTTGGTTATCAACCGAATAATTGCAAAAAGTAAATGGGATTCTGCAGAGCAGGCACTTAAAGAACTGGAGAACATAGAGAGTGATCTTAATCAACAATTAAAGCCATTATTTTGTAGCGCCAAAGCTGATATTCTATTAAACCTAAAAAGATACGATCTCGCAAAATCATATTATCAGGTTGCTTGTGATCTTTCTAAGAATAAAGCGGATAAGAAGTTTTTGCTTAAAAAAGTATATGAATGTGATCGAAAGAATGTATCTAAAAATTAATCTTTGTCATTATTAAATCGGTCAACAATTTCAGGCAATTCAGCAGATATAAAACTATAAAAAGCATTCATTTCTTTTAATCGAGCCTCGTCATTTTTGTCCTCTTCAGCTACAATTTTCAGCCCCTCTTCAGAAAGTTTTTTCATTTCATCAACTTGGTTAAGTTGAGAGTTTAGCAAATCTTTCCACGCTCCTCTCTTCACTTGGTAATAAATATGACGATTGCCTTGAAGCCTAACCTTTTCGATAAGTCCGATTTGAATAAGGAATCGAGTCATATTACTAACGGAAGCCTTACTTACATTTAGAGTACTGGTAATGTCTTGAAAAGATTGATGGGCCGGAGAACAAATCATTAGCCAACCTAAAATCTCACCAGCTATTCTCGGATGCCCGTTCTCCTCCATTTTGAGACTCATCTTCTCAATAAATGCTAATTTTTTGTTGTTCAACTCATTACTCATATTAAATTTTCACAATAATAGTTTTTAATTTTTTATAAGTTTTATTTGTTCATAAATTAGTAAACTAAATAAACGCATCAAAATATTGGAACTGATACTTTCAATGTTAATCGAAAACTTACTTAATGAATGTAACAAAAATTATTGTCAAGATAATTACAACCATCATCGTACTTATTCTTGCACAAAACAGTGTTAAATCACAATCTGGCTTTGAACCTGTGAGTGCCAGCTTTAAAATATTTCCAAAATACGATTCTGATTCTCCAACAATTACTCAATTTAAATCTTCTTTGAGTTGGCCTGTACTAATTCGAGAAAAATATTCAGTCCTTTTAGCGGGAAGTTATGAGAATAACCGCTACAAAGAGCTTGGATTTCCCTTGCAAAATAGAACTGTTCAATCCGTTTCGGGACAAATAATTTTAAACAAACCTTTGTCTCAAACTAAAAATTTCACAGCCATACTTAATGCGGGCATAAACTCAGATTTTGAAGACATTAGCTCAGAAGATTTCAATTATTCTTTGTTTGGCTTATGGAGCAAATTTTCAAATACCTCTTTTTCATACAGTTATGGCTTTGCTTATACAAGACAGTTTTACGGTCATTCGATTTTCCCATTTTTTGGGTTTTCAAAGCAACTCGGAGATAAATTAGTATTGAATTTTATGAATCCTATTGGGCCTGTGATTTTATATAAATTTTCAGATATGGTTACTTATGGTTTCCAAGGAAATTATAGTTCAGGCGATAGCAGACTTAGTGAACTTCAAGATTCAAGAATATTTGTTGATAGAAAAGGGGATATAAGCTTTTTTACTGATATTGGTGTAACTAAAGCATTAGTGCTGAATGTGACAACAGGGTATAGTTTTTTGAGAAATATTAGAGTGTTTGAAGATGTAGAAAATTCATCCTCAAAGTGGTTTAATTTAAAAGTAGATAACAATCCTATATTTGAAAAAGAGTCAAAAGGGATGTTTTTTGAAGTAGGACTTAAATTAAGATTTAGCGGAAATAAATAACTTATTATGAAAATAATTGATGAATTAACATCGATAAAGCTTACGTATATAAAAATAAGTTTTCTTGCTTTATGTATATCGATTGGCAGTTTGATTACAGTAAAAAGCCAGAGTTCAACAAATGCTCTAAAAGTAGGTTTTATTACTGACTTTAAAGAAAACAACCCTTCTTACTTTTTTGTAAATGATCTAAAAGAAGAAATAAGTAGTACGGTTGGAAACACTGCAAATATCGAATTTTTAGACAGTAATATACTTTCATCAAACTGGAATAAAGAGAATGCTCAAAATTTATATAGATCTCTTTCCAAGAAGGTAGATGTTATTGTAGTTGTTGGTGCCCTTTCATTAGAAGGCATTGCAGAACTCAAGGAATTTGAAAAACCGATTGTGGGGGTTGGGGTTTTTTCGCCCCAACTTCAAAAAATACCTTTTAAAAATGGAATTTCTGGGGTAAAAAATCTTACCTATGCGCTTACAACTCAATCTCTAAAACAAGAATTAACCATTTTCCATGAGCTTTTGAAGTTTGATAAACTGGCAATTTTAGTTGATGAACGAACATCCTCTATTTATTCTGATAATACCTATTTAGACAGTCTTTCTACTCAATTGAATGCTGGTTATGAAATTGTAGAATCTGGAGAAAATACAGATGTCATTTCAGAAAAAATTAGCGCCGATACCGACGCCGTATATATCGCTTTAACCTACGAACGTGGTCCGGAAGAAATAGCCAAGATTGCCAAAAAACTTACAGACAGAAAAATAGCTACATTTTCCCCGTTGAGTGATCAGGTAAAAAATGGAGTACTTGCAGCTTTTTCAGACGATAATGTTCAGGAACAGCTTAAGAGAAAAGTGGCTTTGCTGGTAGAAGATGTAGCCATGAAAAAAGATATTTCGAAATCGAAAGTTGGATTAGAATTTAGAGAGAAGCTTTTTCTAAATATTGCTACTGCAGAGAAAATTGACTTCTCTCCTACATTTGAAACCTTATTTGATGCGGAAATTATTGGGCAAGATTCGCTGTACAATGGAACAAAATTTTCCATCTACGAAGTCATTTCGTTGTCGTTAGAAAATAATTTAAACATCCTCATCAGTAAAGAGGATCTAAATTTGGCCAAGAAAGAAGTAGCTTTAGCAAAAGCTCAATATCTTCCCCAAATAGAAGCATCTGCAAATGTTGTACAGATTGATAAAGACCGAGCTGAATCTTCGTTTGGAGGGCAGGCAGAACGCACACTTACCGGTTCAGGTACCTTAAGTCAGCTTATCTACTCGGAACAAGCTATTGCAAATATTCAAATTCAAAAATATTTAAAAGTTGCAGAAGAAGCTGCATTTGATCAACAGGCACTAAATGTAATTCTGGATACTTTTAAAGGATATTTTTCTGTTCTAAGAGCTAAAAGTTCTCTTCAAGTACAACAAGAAAATTTAGAGTCTACCAAAAAGAATTTAGAGTTTGCTAAGGTTAGAGTTAGAATTGGTGCGAGCAACAAGAGTGATGTGTATCGCTGGGAAAGTGAAGTTGCTAATGCAACACAAGCTGTGGTAAGAGCACAATCGCAATATGCGCAAAGTAAATTACAGCTAGGGCAGATTCTAAATATGGAATTGGCTGAAGAGTTCGAACTTGCAGAAATAAGCTTAGAAGATGAATCTTTTAAAGAATACACGGATAATAATTTAGGGCAATTCATAAAAACCGCTGATGAATTAAGGAACTTTACTGATTTTCTGGTTGAAGAAGCTCTCGAGCGTAACCCTGCTGTTCAACAAATAAAAGCTAATCAAAATGTTGTAAATCGCAGATATGCGTTAAATCAACGAAGCTTCTTTCTTCCTCGTTTAGCTGTACAGGCTCAATTAGATCAAAAACTTTGGGATGATGGAGCCGGATCAGAATCTACTGGGTCAATTCCCGGCTTGCCGGCAGGGAGCGCACCTACCCAAGATGATTTAACCTGGAGTTTAGCACTGAATGTGTCAATCCCAATATTCACTGGAGGACAAAGAAAGTTAGATCTCCAAAAAAGTGCTATTCAAAGAAAACAACTTAGTTATCAAAAAAGAGATGTTTACCAAAGTCTTGAACTCGGAATTAGGGCACAAATGTACGATCTGTTTTCAGCATCAACTAATGTAAACTACAGCAAGGTATCATCAGAAAATGCACAAAAGAATTTTGAAATAGTTCAAAACTCCTATCAAAAGGGAGCGATACCTATTAATCAACTATTAGATGCCCAACAGTCGGCATTTTCAGCTCGCTTAAATTATTCGAATTCCGTATACGATTATCTGATTTCATTTATCGCTATCGAAAATACGGTTGGTCGATATACGCTTTTATCACCTGAAGAAGAGAATAAAGCATTCATTCAACGGTATATTAATTTTATTCAACAAAAATGAGTACAAGCATGATTTCAATCATAAAAAAATATGGTCTTATATTTGCACTTCCACTATTTGTGATGAGTTGTGGCGGAGATGAGGAGACTGTAAAAAAGGAACCTATCCGTCCTGTTAAATTCGGAATTGTTCAATACATGGGCGAAACACAAGATTTTGGGTTTTCAGGAACTGCAAAATCTAGCCAACAAGCTAAGATAAGTTTTAGAGCAAATGGCTTAGTAGAAAAAGTACATGTTAAAGGTGGCGACAGAGTTAAAGCCGGACAAGTAATCGCTACACTTGATGACAGTGACGCTCAGTTATCACTTCAAGAAGCTAAATCAGCTCTTGAGGGTGCCAGAGTTCAAAAAAACAATGCGGAATCCAGCTTAAGTCGCTCACGCGAATTATATCAAGTAGGCAGCTCTGCACTTGCGGAGTACGAACAAGCCAAGGCACAATTTGCAAATGCAGAATCACAGTTTGAGTCTGCTAAAAAAGCATTCGACTTACAACAAATTCAACTTGGTTATTACACGCTGAAAGCTCCACGAGCTGGAGTAATTTCAAATGTAAGTGCAGAAGAAAATGAACTAGTTCAGGCGGGTTCGCCAATTGTAACTTTAAACTCGGGGGAAGATATTGAGCTTGAGGTTTCAATTCCTCAGGTATTTATTTCTCAAATTCAAGAGAGAGAAGATGTAACTGTAATTTTTGCAACCAACAAAAGCAAAATATATAATGGCAAAGTATCTGAAGTCTCCTACGCAGCGGGTCAGTCAAATACCTATCCAGTGCTAGTTACTGTACCTAATCCTTCGAAAAATATTAGACCGGGAATGACCGCAGAGGTAACCTTCACATTCAGAAATCAAAGTAGCTCTCAAAAGTTAATTGCTCCGGTTGATGCCGTTGGAGAAGACAGCAACGGTCATTTTGTGTATTTACTTTCAAAAAATAATGAAGGACACACAGCCATGAAAAAAGCGATTCAAATTGGGAAACTAACAAACGAGGGTTTTGAGGTAAATGAAGGCTTACAACAAGGTGATTTGGTAGCCACGGCTGGAATCTCAACTTTGTACGATGGAAGAAAAGTTGCATTAATTCAATAGTGTAAGCAGAAACTTAAATCTGAATTTGAGAAAATGAATATTACTAAATCTGCCATTAAATTTAATCGTGTAACTTATACGGTTCTAACCATAATCGTGATAATGGGAGCCTTGGCTTATAACCAGTTATCAAGAGACAGTATGCCGCCTTATACGATACGGGCTGCATCAATAGTTACTTATTTTGCAGGTGCCGGACCTGAACGCGTTGAATCTTTGATATCTGACAAAATTGAGAAAATAGCTCAGGAAATTCCTGAGGTAAAAACCATTACAAGTGAATCTAGAACAGGACTTTCTATTGTAACAGTTAGCTTGAAAGACGACACCCCTGCGGAAGAACTTAGGCCTGTGTGGGACCGCCTCCGAAGAAAAATTGACATACTTACGCCAAGTTTACCTGATGGCATAAATGGCCCAAATGTAAATGATGATAACCTTGGAGTGGTTTTTGGTATTGTTTTGGGGTTACAGAATGAAGGTTTTAAATTTAATGAGCTTGAAAACTACTCAGAAGAGATAAAGGACGAGCTTATTCGGATTGAAGGCGCTTCTCAAGTGGAAATAGCGGGATTAAGAGAGGAACGCGTTTACATTGAGTTTGATAATGCGGAGTTGGCTAGATATGGTCTTACCTCAGGTCAGCTTCAGAATATTATTGCAAGCACGAATATTATTTTTCCAGGTGGAGAAGTCAGTTTGTCTGATAAAAGAGTAATCTTAGAACCAACCGGAAATTTTGAACAGCTCGAAGATCTAAAAGAATTGATTATTCCTGTTGGTGATGGTAAAACAGTAGCTTTAGGAAGCATTACAAATATTACCAGAGATTATGTAACACCTGTTGACCAGATTGTAAAAATTGACGAAAAAAGGGGTGTTTCAATTTCTGTTGCTCTACAAGAGGGTGCTAATATTATAGAATTAGGGCAAAAAGTTAACGCCAAAGTTGAAGAGTTAAATGAAAAACTACCTGTTGGTTTATCACTTAAAAGAATCGCCTCTCAGGATTATGAAGTAGATAAATCAGTGCAAGATTTTGTTTCAAACTTAATCCAAAGTGTGGTCATTGTTCTCTTAGTAATGTTCATTTTTCTGGGTTTTAGAACAGGCTTTGTGGTTGCGAGCTTAATCCCTATGGCTATTATATTAACTCTTTTCTTAATGGATTTTTTCACCATTGGGTTAAATCAAGTTTCTTTAGCCGCATTAATTATGGCTTTAGGGATGTTGGTTGATAATGCCATTGTTATGGCTGAGTCTATTATGGTTAAAATGGAAGATGGTATTTCCCCAATTGATTCTGCTACGGAATCTAGTAAAGAATTACTTGTTCCACTGCTGATATCTTCGCTTACAACATCAGCTGCCTTTCTATCTTTCTTTCTAGCCGAATCAACTATGGGCGAAATTGTAGGTCCATTGTTCTCTGTTATATCTATTGCATTACTTTCTTCTTGGTTGCTATCACTAACATTAGTTCCTTTACTTGCGGTAACAATGATCAAAGTAAAGAAAATTAAAGAAGGCTCAGAAAAATCAACCATTTTTGACAAATTTAAGAAAAGATATAAGAGCTGGCTTCTATTTTCTTTACAAAGGAGAGTATTATTCTTAATAACTATTATTGCATTATTCTTTGGTGCTATTTTTTCCTTTAGCTCCATACCATTTATTTTCTTCCCTGATAGTGAGCGAAATTTAGTTACCCTTGATCTCAATCTTCCATTAGGCACTAAAATAGAACGAACTAATGAAGCTGTTTCAATTTTAGAAACATTTATTAGCAAAGAGCTTTTGGTTGATGAAAATCGACAGAAAGGAATTACCAACTGGTCATCTTTTATTGGTCAAGGTCCGGCTTCATACGATTTAGGTTATCAACCAGGTGAAGCAAATTCGGGATATGCACATATGCTATTAAACACTAGTTCTGGAGTACACAATGAATACGTAATTGCAAAACTAGACTCATTTGCGTTCAACACTATGCCCAATGCTGAAGTAAAAGTAAAGAAATTAGGTGGTGGAGGAGGCGGAGTCCCTGTCGAAGTACGCATCTCTGGGAGTAGTAATGAATATCTAACAGGATTAGCCGAACAAGTAAAAAAGAAGCTTATTAATATTGATGGAACTAAGAATATAGCTGATGATTGGGGACCAAAAATCACCAAGTTGGTGGTAGATATTGATCCTGATAAAGCTCAAGAAGTTGGGCTTACCAATCAAGATATTGCACTTTCACTAAGAACAGTTCTTTCTGGGTTTAATGTAGGTGAATTCCGAGAGCAGGATAATAGTATTCCAATCGTTATGCGGGACATGATTAATCAAGAGCAGACTATAAATAGCCTGGAAACGCTAACTATTTACTCTCAAAATAGTAGTAGCAAAGTACCATTAGTTCAGGTGGCAAATATTAGAGCAGAATGGCAATTTGCGAAGATTAAGCGCAAAGATCTAAACAGAACTATTAAGGTAACTGCTTATCTGCAAAGTGGATTCACTGCCTCAGATATTACAGAAGTGTTAACACCTTGGTTACAAGAACAATCTGAGAGTTGGGATAAGGGATACACTTATGAACTCGGAGGAGAAGCAGAAAGCAGTGCAGAAGGAATGAGTTCCGTCTCAGATAAACTTCCGTTGTCAGGGTTTATAATTTTACTTCTACTTATAATTCAATTTAATTCAATCAGAAAAACAATTTTAGTTCTAAGCACGGTACCTCTAGGTATCATTGGGGTTGTTTTAGGCTTGATTGTAGCTAACTCCTATTTCAGTTTCTTTGCATTTTTAGGTATCATCTCATTAGCAGGAATAGTAATAAATAATGCAATTGTATTAATTGATCGAATTAATATTGAAAACATGAATGAGGATCAATCACATTCTGACGCTATTCTTAATGCCGCTTTACATCGTTTCAGGCCGATACTTTTGACTACCGCCACAACAACATTGGGTTTGTTGCCTCTTTGGTTCGGCGGTGGCATCATGTGGGAACCAATGGCTATAAGTATAATTTTTGGGCTTATTTTTGCTACAGTTATTACATTATTTTTTATTCCGGTATTATACAGTATCCTTTATAAAATCAAGTTTTAAATATTAGTTTCCTGCTATTATTCAAAACTGACACATAACAAACTAGTTTTGCATAATAATGTTCGTTAGAAAAAAAATTAAACTTGCTGATGTTTTATTTTCTATGGCATTTTGGACTACTGCGTTTCTACTGTATTACGTATTTAGAAAAGTCGGGTTAGAAGAGGAAATTGGCGTTGCTGTTAATGACCCCTTATCTATTGAAGACAATATTATCCTTGCCTTATTTATCGGATCCTTTGCAGGTCTTGTTTATGCTTTTTTAGAGTTAATATTCGAACAACCCTCATTACGAAGGCTATCACTTGGTGTTAGATTAATCGTTAAAACACTTTGTTATCTACTGCTCATCGACATTCTCATTCAATTACTATTACATATACAAGCTCATTTTTTTTCTACCTCTGAAACCTACACAAATATTGAAATCTGGGGGAGCTCTGCTTTATGGGCTTTTATTATTTATTTTTTGTTTTGGAGTTTGTTGTTTTCATTTATAAAGCTTGTAAGCGAAAAATTCGGACCGGGTATTTTACCTAAAATGATAGCTGGTCGTTATCGAAAACCAAGAGTAGAAAACAAGATTTTTCTTTTTATTGATCTTAAATCATCTACGAAGCTAGCCGAAGAATTAGGCTATTTGAACTATAGTAAGCTTATACAGCAATGCTTTTATGATTTAAATGAAGTGGTATCTTTATATGATGGTCAAATTTATCAATATGTAGGTGATGAGGCTGTTATTTGTTGGGATTATCATAAAGGAATAAAAGATAACAGATGCTTAGAATGCTTTTTTGCATTCCAAGATATTTTACAAAGAAAAAGCCCCCGATATATGGACGCTTTTGGCAAAATCCCTACGTTTAAAGCAGGCTTACACGGGGGTGATTTAATTGTAACTGAAGTGGGTATTATAAAAAAAGAAATTGCATATCACGGAGATGTAATCAATACAACAGCTCGCATCCAAGAACAGTGCAATAGTTTTGACTCAACATTATTAATCTCTGACAAGATTAAACACGACCTTCCAAAAGAAGACACACTGCACATAAATTATAAAGGCGACATCCCTCTAAAAGGAAAAGAGTTTACTGTAAAAATTTACTCCGTAACTAAGATTCAAACTTAAATTAATTACTACTCAGCTAGCTAATTCTTTTTTAATGACAGGAGCTACCTTAGTTGCAAAAAGCTCAATAGACCTCATCATTTTTTCATGAGGCACACTTCCAACACTCATTTGCATCAAGAACCTATCGTGCCCAAAAATCTCATACTGATATAAAATTTTATCAATGATTTCCTGAGGGCTTCCTATAAAATTTGCTCCTTCCAAGGTTGTTGATGCATCGAATTGTTCGCGGCTCATTGGTGCCCAGCCTCGTTCCCTCCCAATTTTATCCATAGTTTGTTTGAATGCGGGATAAGCTATGTCTTTGGCTTTCTGTGAAGTTTCAGAAATAAACCCATGCGAGTTAATACTGACCGGCTGTATTTTCTTATTGTTATCCGCTGCTCCTCTTTTGTGAAGGTCAACAAATTGTCTGAACTGTGCAGGGCTTCCACCAATAATCGCTATTGCAAGAGGCAATCCAAGCACTCCCGTCATATATGCAGACTTAGGCGTACCTCCAACCGCTCTCCAAATTGGTAATTCTGACTGCATTGGTTGAGGATAAATTCCTTTGTTTTCAATATCGGGTCTAAACTTTCCTCTCCACGATATTTTTTCATTTTCTCGCAGCTGAATCAGTAATTCCAGTTTTTCTTCGAATAATTCCTCATAGTCCTTTAGATCATAACCAAAAAGAGGAAAAGACTCTATAAAAGAACCGCGTCCAACCATAATCTCTGCTCTGCCTTTTGATAGTAGATCTAAAGTTGCAAACTGTTGAAATACCCGAACCGGATCTTCAGACCCAAGAACAGTTACGGTACTGGTTAAGCGAATGTTTTTAGTTCTTGCAGCAATCGCAGAGAGTATTACAGTTGGTGCAGAAGCTACATATTCTTCTCTATGATGCTCCCCAATGCCAAATACATCTAAACCTGCTTGGTCAGCAAGTTCTGCTTCCTCCAATAAATTCTGTAATCTTACGGAAGGGTCAAGCTTCTCTCCTGATTTCGGGTCGGCATTGTTATCAACAAAAGTAAATATTCCTAATTCCATTTTCCTATATAATGAAGTATTAAGTTGTCTAGTGTAATCATTATTTTCATATCTAAGTTCAAATACTAGATTTTTACTTCTTATGAAATATAACCGGATAGTAAGTCTTGTTCCCAGCCTTACAGAATTAGTTTTAGACTTAGGTCTTAAAAACCGACTTTTAGGCAGAACTAGATTTTGTATTCATCCTGAAAAATTAGTTCCCGGCATTCCGATAATTGGCGGCACAAAAACTCCGAATATAGAGAAGATTTTATCACTCAATCCGGATTATGTCATTGCAAATCACGAAGAAAATCGAAAAGAAGATATTGAACTTCTTCAGAGTAAAACTTATATCAATATTACTGAAATAGATACTATTGAAGATGCATTACAAACTATTTCCGAATTTGGTAAAGACTTTGAAGTGGAAGAAAAAGCAAAGAATCTTATATACGAAATTAGAAACTTACTAGAGCAATCAAATCATTCAACACCTTTAAGAACCGCTTATTTTATTTGGAAAAAACCTTGGATGGTGGCGGCAAAGGAAACTTACATTGATTCAGTACTGGCGCATTATAATTTAGAAAATGTATTTTCAGATCAGCAAAGATATCCGGAGATTTCATTATCAGAATTAGCGCAGAAAACTCCTGAACTTATATTATTAAGCAGCGAACCTTATCCTTTTAAACAAAAACATCTGCAAGAAATTCATGAAGCATGCCCTGAGGCAGAAGTACAACTCATAAACGGAGAATGGTTTAGTTGGTACGGTTCGGGAATGACGGAAGCATTTAAAAAACTGAACCTATGGAGAGAAGCTCTCAAAGAAGATTCAGCTTCTTAGTAGAATTAATTATAACTGGGTGGCTTTATCCCTTTTGTTCTAAGGTATGTAACCATCTGCCCACGATGATGAGAATTATGCCGAAGCGCACCTAATATTCCATCCGTAAACTGACCGCTAAATTCTGATTCCAAAATAGTTGAGTTCATAGCATCAAACTGTTCTTCAACATACTTTATTAACTCTTCTTTCGTCATTGAATTTTCGTCTCCGGGAGACCATTGAATTGGAGATCCTTTTAATTGATTGTGAAACCACTCTATACTATATGCGATATGATAAGCTTGAGCTGCAAAAGTTCTGACATCTTCTGTGGGTTTAAAAGAATAGTCTTCAGCAGGCATCGCTTTAAAAACCTGAATTGTAAAACCTTTAGCGGCGGATAATGTGTTTCTCAAGAATTCATATTCACTTTCTTGTGCTTGTGTACTTAGAGATGTTGCTATAGTGAGCAATAAAACAGCAAATACTTTTTTTAGTAACTTATGGTTATTCATAAAAGTCGAAATTTGTGAATGTTTACAATTTTAGATTTACGCATAATTTAGATCAATGTTATATTCTTTTTGTTTTTTTACACAAGTAATGCATCTTTTTAAAAACTTTTCGTCTATTCAATAAAAAATGAGTACTACTCAAATCTGGAACGAATTTAGCGATCACATCTATGCTTTTATCTTATCAAAAGTAAACAATCCGGAAGTTGCGAAAGATCTTCTTCAAGAAGTCTTTATAAAAATTCACACCAAGTTAGATACTTTGAATGATGAAAATTCCCTTTCTAGCTGGATGTTTACCGTTACCCGAAATACTATCTACGATTACTATCGCCAAAAGAAGTCTCGTCAAAAAGAACAAAATTTACTCGCCAATAACGCTCATCTTTTTGAAGATGAAGAACTCAATCATTTTTGTGAAACCTGCCTTCATATTTTTGTTCAAGATTTACCAGAGAAATACAAACAGGCGATTTTGGCAACAGACCTTGGAGAATTTTCTCAGAAAGAATATGCATCTCAAATTGGAATTTCATATCCGGGGTTAAAATCAAGAGTCCAAAGAGGTCGTTCTCAACTAAATAAATACTTTAAAGAATGCTGCCTTTCTACAAATTCTAAGGGCGAAAGCAAATGTGCTCATAAAGGAAAATATGCCTGCACCTGTTAAATAAAATGCATCTTTCCAAGATTCTTGCGTCTTAAAAGTAAAACCTGTTCATAAAAAACAGATAAATTGTCATTAACCCTTATTCCAATGAAGAACTTAACCGAATGTACTTGTACCGAATGTGATTGTATAGTTAGCCCTTGTGGTTGCAATTGCTGCGGCGGGTAATAAATTACAGTATTCGAATAAAAACCGGGGATAAATAGATTTGAAGTATAGTATTCCCGGTTCTTGTATTTTGATTCTTTAACATTTATTTAACTTACTTATCCGCAACTAACTGCGATTGTGCTCGTCTAAGATTCACAACTATTATCAAGAACTTTAGATTCAGAGAGTACAATTATGAAAATCATCCTATTATCTATTCTATCCTTGTTGGTGCCACTTACACAAACAAATGATACGACCCCAACCGATTGGGTTGCCAAACAAATTTCGGTAGAACCTTTTGCTGATTTAGCTATAGAATCAGCGGGCAATATCGTTGTTCTTTACAGCGATACTAATACTCTTCAAATTAATGGAGAAGGGCTTTGTGTTGATGCTTTTAAAGCCAGCGTTTCTGAGAACACCTTACATCTTGCAAAAGCAGACGGTTACGAGAATTGCAAAGCCGAAGTAGTAATTGGTGCGCCAAAAATTAAAGATATCAATGTGAAAAACGGAGGTATAATTAATCTTACATCCGTAAAAGCAGACACTATGTTCGCTTCAATTGAAGGCGGAGGTGTAATAAGCTTAGACGCACAAAAATTCCTTTATGGGAAAATCAAAGGTGGTGGAGTTATCAATTATAAAGGAGCTCCTTTTGTACACACTGATATTATTGATGGTGGCGAAGTAAAAAAGAACTAGCTTAACTGAGAACTATTCATCAAATGAATGACTTTCGGCTTAAACCGGGAGTCATTTTTTTTGATCCAAACTTTTGGTAAAATCCTCCAAATGAAAGCTGTATTAGATTTTATTTATGACTTTGAAGGAAATGAACACGAAGTATTGTTACATTTTCATGAACTGCTTATGTCTTTTCCATCCGTTACTTGTAAGATCCGATTTAAGATCCCTTTTTATTATCAAAAAACATGGGTCTGCTATTTAAATCCCGTTAAAAATAATGGAATAGCTCTCTGCTTTTTGAGAGGGTATGAATTATCTAACGATCAAGGCTTGCTTGAATCAAAAGGAAGAAAACAAGTTAAAAGTGTAGAGTTTGCCACTGTGGATGAAATTCCGAAAGAAGCAATAAAGGAGATCATCAGCGAAGCTTTATTTTTGGATGAAGCCATACCGTACCATCCGAAAAAGAAATGACTAACAACTGAATTCCTGAACTCCGAGAAATCTTCTTTAAAAGTTTATCAAAAAAATATGGAATTCTGAAGCCTAGAGTTTAGATTGACATTTAAATCCCTTAAACGACATTACCATTACTATGGACATGAATAACAAACTTTGCGTAATTACTGGTGCTAACTCCGGAATAGGATTTGAAACTTCGAAAGCTCTCGCTCAAAAGGGAGCTTATATTGTAATGGTTTGTCGCAATGAAGACAAAGCAATCGCCGCAAAAAATAAGATTTTAAATACTGTAGATGATGCAGGCATTGCTATTGTGATTTGTGATTTTTCTATTCAGAAAGAGATTCATAGAGCAGCGGAAGAGATCAAATCTAGATATAAAAAGATTGATGTTCTAATAAATAATCATGGTTTCATTGCATCAGAAAGAGGGGAAACTGTTGATGGGCTTGAGGGCACCTTTGCCGTAAATCATATTGGTTACTTCCTTTTCACAAATCTGTTGCTTGAAAATATTAAAGCTGCTAAAAATGCCCGCATTATCAATGTAGCATCAGACGCTCACCGAGCAGGCGAGTTTGATCCTGATAATATTCAGCTAAAAAATAATTTCAATACGATGAAAGCTTATGGTAATTCAAAGTTGTTCAACATTCTTTTTACCAAAGAGCTGGCAGAAAGATTAAAAGAAACCGATGTCACTGCGAATTGTCTTCATCCCGGAGTTGTACGATCAAACTTTGGTCAAAGTGGTAAGTGGTGGGTCAGTATATTTTATACAGTGTTTGGTCTGTTTATGACTTCTAACAAAAAAGGTGCCGAGACATCCATTTATCTTGCCAGTTCGGATGAAGTTGAAAATGCCAATGGCGCTTATTTTAAGAATAAGAAAGCTGTAGCTCCGAAGAAGTCAGCTCAAGACAAAGAAGCCGCTAAAAAATTATGGGAAATAAGTGAGCAATTATGCGACCTAGATAGTCAGCCGGAAATTCAGATGTGATTAAACTTAAAGCTGTTGTTTAAAAGGACGAACAGCAATTTCTAAAACACGTTTTATTGAGTCTCTTTTTTTCCATCTAAAATTTGTAATTTGCTCACAGTGTGTTAAATCTTCCTGAAAATGAGTACGCAATTCTCGCGAAATACTCTCATCAATCATTACTAAGTTGATCTCATCATCTTTTAACATAGAGCGATGATTGAAATTAGCTGACCCTATACAAGAAACTTCATCATCAATCATAATCACTTTAGCGTGCATCATTGTTTTTTGATAATAATAAAGCTTTACTCCTGATTTCAATAACGCTTCAAAACTCTCTCCGGCTATAATTTTTGTAGCTCTTTGATCCGTATATTTTCCGGGGATGATGATCTTGATTTCGATTCCTTCCTGAGCTCTTCTACAAAGCATTTCGACGAGTTTTTCATCGGGATTGAAATAGGCCGTTTGTACTAAGATTCGATGTTCAGCCATCTCGATTAATGATTGATATAACAAAACGATATCGCTCCAGCGTACGGATGCTGATGTTCGAACTGTTTGAATTTTTACAGACCCTGAAGATTTCAACTCGGATACAGCTTCCTTATTGATATTCAACTTGTTTCCTGCTTCAATCCAGTTTTCTGTAAAAGCTGCTTTAACACCCTCAATTGCAGGTCCTTCAATTCTAAAATGAGTCTCTCTCCACTCGTTTTTATTTCTGGCATTTCCTGTCCATTCTTCGGCAATACCAACACCACCAGTAAAGGCTGTAATTTCGTCACAGATAAGAATTTTCCGATGCGTTCTGTTATCCATTTTCCAAACTTTCCACCTACTGAGAGGGCGAAACCAAACTACTTCAACTCCGGATTCTTTCATCAAATCTACGAGCTCTTTTCGCATTGGAAATGCGCCGTAAGAATCTAGAAGTACTTTTACCTGAACTCCTTCTTTGGCTTTTTGGGAAAACAATTCCGCAAATTCATTTGCAATCTCACCTTGCCAATAAACAAAGGTCAAAAATGAAATTGACTTCTGCGCTTTTGAGATAGCCTCTTTCATTGCGGGGAATATTTCATCCCCGTTTTTGAGTACTTTTACAGAGTTACCTTCCGTAAAAGGAACACCTATTGTTTGTTCTAGAGCTTGTTTATACCCCATATATTATTTCTTAAGTAGGGTTTTTTCTTCTCCCAAATAGTAATGAAAGCACAAATAAAACTAAAAATATATAAAAACATATTTCAGCTATTCCTGCTGCAGCACCGGCAATCCCACCAAAACCTAATACCGCTGCAATTAACGCTATGATAAACAAAGTTATACTCCATCTTAACATAATTCTCTCCTCTACATAGTTTTCTCTTGTTATTTTTACTTAGATCGCGCAATTAAAATGCCCGCCAGCATAACCACTGCCGAAATTAAAATAGGCACATAATCTCCTGTACTAATTGCTACATCAGCACCAAAAGCTTCAAATGATTCTGAATCTTGAAAGTACATGTATCCGAAATAAATAACGCCTATTAATCCTCCGGCACCCATTATTTGTCCAATTGTCTTTTTCATAAAATCTCCCGTTAGTTTATGTTGCTTAAGTGTTTAAAAGGAAAATTCTACACTTTAGTTCCCTTTTTTAATATGACAACCATTTGATATTTATAACCACAACAATTTATTCGGCAGGGGAGTTGCTATAAAAAACCGGACTTTGATAATAATATCTAGATTACTTTATGTCTTTTGTCAAAATTTCACTCATATAATCAAAGTATGGCCGAATCACCAGGAAAGCTTTAACGATCTCAAAGATAAAATCTTTGTCCAGCGCCTTAGTATCGTTGAAGTGATGAGAAAGATGAAATTGTTTAAAGCGGATTAAATCTATATCCGGATGATCTTTATCAAAACCTCGCGGAGCTGTTTTAACAGCATCGCCTTCAAAAGCACCCCAAATTTTTTTGAAATTCGAATCCGATAATATTTCTCTGAGTGGTTTTGAATCATAGGCAATATCTTCCCGAATTAGTTTAAGATCTGCGGAATTCGGATTAAAAAAACCTCCCGCTATAAAACAATTTTGAGGCTCAATATGAATGTAATGTCCTCCGCGAAGCCATTTTGTGGCTCTACTCATTCTCGCACCAAAAAATGGTTTGTAAGGTGACTTATCTTGTGAAAACCGTACATCTCGATAAATTCTAAAAAGTGATTTTTTGCCAGACATCGTCTCAATATTATCCACTTTTTTCATCTCCGAGATCACAGCATCCATAAACTCTATCATATTAGCATGAGCTGAGCGATATCGATCTTTATTTCTTTCAAACCATTCACGATTATTATTAACCTTAAGTTGATTTAAAAACTCAAAGGTTGATGTTTGAATTGCACTCATAGTCCGAAATTTATTGAAGTATTTTGGAAGATAGATAGAGAAGATTGAACTTAAAAATTACGCCCTAATAAACTCCGAACTGAGATCATGATGAGGTCTTGGTTTTATGAACAAGAAAATTCATCTATCTGAAAAGAACATAATTGCAGAAAAGATCTTCAAATTCTCTAAATACTTAGTCGTTTTTCTTTTTGAATCTCCATACCTACTTTTAGAGCAATAACTAACTAAACTTTACCATGAAAAAGTTCTTTCTTCCATTAATTGCTCTGCTAATTATTACTGGAGCGTGTGATTCTGAATTAAACCGCCTAAAGCAACAAGCAGAAAAGATTACCATAATTCGCGATGATTTTGGAATGCCTCATATATATGGAAAAACTGATTCCGATGCTGTTTTCGGGCTAATGTATGCTCAGGCTGAAGATGATTTTCACCGGATAGAGCAAAATTATGTGTGGGCAATTGGCCGTTTGGCAGAAGTAGAAGGAGAGAGTGCGTTATATAGTGACCTTCGTGCGCGACTTTTTATGACTAAAGATGAAGCTATCGCAAACTATGAAAACGCTCCGGAATGGCTAAAGGAATTGTGTAATGCTTGGGCAGACGGATTGAATTACTATCTGTCAACACATCCGGAAGTAGAACCAATGTTACTCGAAAAATTTGAACCCTGGATGCCAATGTATTTCAGTGAGGGTTCTATTGGCGGAGATATTGAACGGGTTTCAACAAGAAGAATTCGGGCGTTCTATGAGAATAAAACATCGCTTTCTTTGAATGAGTTTGGTAACGGATTAACCGTTGTTGATCCATATGAAGAACCAAAAGGCTCGAATGGAATTGCCATTTCAGGTGAACTTACGGATTCCGGAAATGCAATGCTGTTAATCAATCCGCACACCTCGTTTTACTTCAGAGGAGAAGTCCACGCAGTTAGTGAAGAAGGACTGAACGCATATGGAGCTGTAACATGGGGACAGTTTTTTATCTATCAAGGATTTAACGAAAATACAGGATGGATGCACACTTCTACTTATACCGACGTAATTGATGAGTTCAAAGAAATTATCGAAGAACGTGAAGGAAAAATGGTGTATAAATACGGCAATGAATGGCGCGATATCGAAACCGATTCCGTAACATTGAAGTATCTTGAAGATGGAAAAATGTTAGAAAAAACATTCCCAACCTACCGAACGCATCACGGCCCCATCACACACATGATAGATGATAAGTGGGTGGCAACCGCGATGATGTGGGAACCGGTTAAAGCATTGGAACAATCTTATACCAGAACAAAGAAAGCAAATCACACTGAATTCAATGAGATGATGAGTCTCAAAACGAATTCATCCAACAATACCGTGTTTGCTGATTCTGAAGGAAATATCGCTTACTATCATGGGAATTTTATTCCTATTCGGGACACTCAATTTGATTACACACAACCCGTTGATGGAAGTAACCCAGCTACTGATTGGCAAGGACTTCATCCTGTTGATGAAGCCATTACACTACTTAACCCAGGAAATGGGTGGATTCAAAACTCAAATTCAACGCCTTTTACAGCTGCTGCTGAATTCAGCCCAAAGAAAGAAGATTACCCAAGCTATATGTCGAGAATCTCTGAGAATTTTCGTGGAGTTCATGCGCAAGATCTTTTGGCAGAAGTAAAGAATCTAACATTAGATGGATTGATAGATTTGGCATATTCACCAAGAGTTCCGGCTTTTGAAGAATTGATTCCAGGTGTAGTCCGCGCATATGATCGTTCTTCCAATAAATATGGTATTCCCCAAAAAGCTATTGATGTACTAAGAGATTGGGATTTTAAAACGGACGCGGAATCTGTAGCTATGACTATTGCTCATTTCTATGGAATCAATTTTATGAGAAATGGTGAAACTCCGGATGGACTGAACTTCATGGAGCGGTTTTCTTATTACGGAACAAAATCTCCCAATAAGAAACGACTAGAAATTTTAAAAACTACTCTCGACCAATTAGACAAAGACTTTGGAAGTTGGAATAAGGCATGGGGGGAAGTAAATCGATTCCAAAGATTGGATGGAAGTATTGCTTCAAACTTTGATGATAATGAGCCAAGTTTACCCGTTGGTTTTGCCTCTGGCAGATGGGGAGCATTGGCCTCTTATGGTGCCCGCACTTTTGATACTAAAAAGATTTACGGAACATCTGGAAACAGCTTTGTGGCTGTTGTCGAATTCGGAGATAAAGTAAAAGCCAAAAGCATCCTCGCCGGAGGTCAAAGTGGAAACCCCAAATCACCTCACTTCTTTGATCAAGCCCAACGATATATTAATGTTGATTTCAAAGATGTATTATATTACCGAGAAGACGTTGAAGCCAAAGCGGAGGAAACTTATTCACCGGGAAAAAGGAGGTAAATAGAAATTCAATTCGATACACTTAATTTATTGGGAGATATTATTCTTTCTTCTCTGTCAACACTCTTTTATTGTCATTTGAATCTGTATCAATAAGCTTGTTATATGGGTCTATTCCGGCAGAAATTGGTTTTTTATCCACTTTAATTGCTATTGAATTATCAATTTCTGAGATCTTATGCTTTCTCAAATAAAGCACAGTTTCTTTGCCTTCTTCATCCACTCCGAACACTCCTACATCAATCCAGTCTGCCAATGGTAGCGATTGAATAGGACGACGTCTGCCTTCAACCTCTAACGAGAGACTATCGCCACTAGCGTTCGTATATTCTCGTTTTCCTTCTTCATTAGTTCTGTACTTTGCAGTATAAAAATCTAAAGTTACCGCAAAAGTACTATCCTCAAGTGTTTCAAAAGAAGCATCTTTTACACTGTTATCATACAAAGTAATTGTCTCAAACATATCTTTCAGTAAGTATTTCAGTGAATCCGGTGTTGCATCATCCAGATAAGAAAGAAATTCTGTAGCTGTAGTATAAGGCGGATTCTGAAATGCCACGGCGTCTACATATTTACTTAGAGCAGTGTTCATTTTGCTTTCACCTATGTAATCACTTAAAGCATACAGAACCAGAGATCCCTTATTGTAATGGATGTACTGCTGATTTTCGTTATAAATCAACGGTTTTTCTTTGGTTGATTCTGTTGCTCTTCCTAAAAGATATCTATCCAAAGCATCTTTCAGAAAAATTCTCATTTTATCTTCACCATACTCCTTCTCAAGCACTTTTAGTGAACTGTACTCAGACATGCTTTCACTCATCACCGTGGCACCTTGAACATTGGCTCCAATCACCTGATGTGCCCACCATTGATGTGCAACTTCATGTGCGGTTATACTAAACGGATAGTCAACGCCATCTTCGTCTTCTTCATCAACTTCTGCTATAAAACCGATTGCTTCGGAGTATGGAATTGTATTCGCAAACGATTGTGCAAATCCACCACCTGTTCTTGGAAACTCGATAATGCGGACTTGTTTATGCTGATATGGACTAAATTCCTGAGTGTAATAATCTAACGATTTTTTTACTCCTTTGATCATTCTATCGATATTATAGTCATGATCTTGATGGTAATATACCTCGATAGCAATGTCGTTCCAGGAATCTTTGGCTACCTCAAATTCTGCTGAAATAAAGGAATAGAAATTCAGCATTTTACTATCCATTTTGTAATGAAAATAACGTCGACCGTTTTCTGTCCATTCCTTTTGAAGATATCCGGGTGCTATTGCAATTTGCTCCGGTGAAGTGCTGATGGTGGTCTCAAAGTCGATCCAATCTGCATCGTAAGCTATATATGTGTTCTGTAAAGCCACGGAATCTGTTTGTGGAGCCATTCGTTCTTTAGGCGGCAAGTTGAACTTCTCACGCGATTCCTCACCTCTTAATTCGCTCGCAGGATTGTAGCCAATTCTTGGAAATATACTGTTATTAATAAATGTACCATTTTCTCTGATTGGTGAATTATTTCGGAAAATTCCATTAGGCTCATTGGTAATATTGAACGTAAAAACCACTGAATCTCCAGGCTGTAATGGCTCGGCCAATTGATAGATATCATAGTTCATAGAATCATCTTCTAAGACTAATTCAAAAGGCTTTTCGAAATTAAAAGAACTAACAAAATTGTTATGATCAACATGAATAGAATCTATAGCTACATCTGTTTTATTTTGCAGTACATATCTGCCTCGCGCCTCAAAATCTCTGGTTTCAGGAAAAATATCTAGATCAACATTTACATCTACAATTCTGGGTTGTGCTATGTTTTCAAACTTTCCATAATTCTTTTCCCAGTCGGCTAATCTTTTTTCAAATTCTTTTGAGGATAAATTCTCATTGGTCACATTGTTTACATAGTATATCCATGTTCCCATCGAAAGAAACGCAATCATACTAATAGAAAATATACCTTTTAGTACGGGTGAAAAAGCTTTATTAGCTTCAGCAATTCTTTCTTTGATGGAGTCCGGAACTCCTCTTCTGAAGAAGACAATCGAAAGCACATATAATGCTACACCTAGCAATAACCAATACAGCTTATAAATGTAATATGGAGATAAACTAGCTCCATAGCCATTCATATCAGAATAGGCAGTACCTGGAGCTTGATTATATTTAAAGATCATTTGTTCCACACCAATCTGATCAATAAAATTCAATCCGATTGAAAATATAAGCAGGATGAAAAATCCCATATAGAAATTCTTAAAAAAAGTGTGAACGAAAATCGCCAGCAACCCCCAAATAACTACATGTACTAATTCAATGCCGAACAACTCAAACAGATATTGCCCAATCTCAAAATTGAAGTACCCGGCATAAATCTGTATACCAATTCCTAAAAACATTATTCCTAGTAATAAAACGCTTTGCATTTTTACCAACGCCATGAATTTTGAAAGCAAAATTGCCCAGTTTGGGGTCGGCGTAGAATGTACTAATTGGTCGATTTTATCAGTTCTGCTTCTATGAATTAATATACCCGCATACAAGAAAGTAAGCAGGTTTATAAACAGACCGAAGAATAAGCCCGGAAACTCCAACATTTGCCATGTTACCGGAAGCGTATCTGTGCCATAAATCTCGGAACTTACCGCAATAGTTGCCAAAGAAAGTAACAGTCCAAGTATTGTAATAATGATAAACGCCCAACTTTTTATGATATATTTGAGATCTTGGTTGGAGATTACCCATGCTGTTTTGAAATACTCTATGACCGAAAAATCAAGATTTACTTTTGGGAGCTTTATCGCCATAATACTTCCAAAATTTTTCTTTGTAACTGCCTGACCATCCTTCTTTTTGAAGAAGCTGAATGTGAACGCTTCCTGATCAAAACTAAATGTGCGATAAACAAACCCGAAAATAAACAACCCTATTCCTGTCCATAATAAGCGATTGTATAAGATTATATCACCAAACGGTAATGGGTTTTCATTGCGTTCGTAAATGGTCCAGTATTCAGTATAGTAGCTATTAGCTTGAGCTCCGAATGGATCCAGTATTGCTGAAAGAATTTTACTGTCACTATCCTGAGTAAGTACGGAGGCAAAGGTTTGTATAATTATTAAAGCCAGCACAGTGATGAAGCCAACGCTTACATTTCTGGTAAAAGTAACTACCGCAAATACAATAGCACCGTAAAAGATCAGGTTTGGAATCAGGTAGTAAATGAACGACTGCACATAGTTCATCAACACAAAAGGTCCTAAGAGTTCAGAGTTAGTTCCCGGAAGAATACTTCCTAACATGATTCCGATTGCTGCAAACAACATCACAGCAATTGTGATTGTTAACCCACTCAGAAATTTCGCAAGTAAATATTCCCACTTTTTAAACGGATAAGAAAAAGTAACGGAGTGCATTTCATTATCGAAATCCTTAAAGATCGTCCCTCCAATAATCGATGGAAGTAAAAAGAACATGATCACATTCATCTCGTTCAACAAACCGTTAATTGCTATCGCTGAATTGACAATTGTCACTGAGTTAATGCTCGCAGTTATACCTTCAAAAATTCCCGCTGCAGCAGCCATTATAAATGTTGAAAGAAAGAACATGATTCCGCAATAAATATAGAAAAGAGGCTTGCGAAACCAGTACTTAAGCTCGAAAGAAAAAATAGAATAAAACATAGACTTAATTCTTAAACAGCTGCTACTGCACTGTCTTGATGAAGGGTTACGAAGTACACATCTTCCAATTCTGGCTTAGCAGATATAAAACTTTCTTCCGGCTGCATTTCACCAAGAACGCGAATATTCAATGAGTTATCTTGATTAAAACTGGAAGAAATCACATTATATCTTGCTTCGTGCTCTTCAAGAGCTTCTCGTTGAATGTTTTTTTTCCAGATTTTCCCGTTCAGTTTTTCTACACCTTCTGTTGGTGTGTGGTGACTTAGAATTTTTCCACCGTTCATGATTGCCATATCCGTACAAAGTTCCTTCACGTCATCCACAATGTGAGTTGAAAAGATTACGATGTTATTGGTTCCGATCTCACGAAGTACATTCAGGAATCTATGCCGCTCAGCAGGATCTAAACCAGCCGTCGGTTCATCCACAATAATCAACTTAGGACTGTTTAAAAGTAATTGAGCAATTCCAAAACGCTGCTTCATACCTCCGGAATATCCTTTCACATTCTTTTTTCGAACTTCCCACAAATTGGTGATTTCTAGAGCTGTTTGTACAATTTTTTGGCGCTCATTTTTATCAACAATTCCCTTTAAACGAGCAAAATAAAGCAATAGATCTTCTGCACTCATTTTGGGATAAACCCCGAATGATTGAGGTAAATACCCAAGCGTTTTCCTCAGGCTGATCTTGTCCTCCAAAATATTGATACCGTTAAAAACCGCCGAGCCTGAGTCGGGAGCTTGTAATGTAGCAATGGTTCTCATAAGTGTTGATTTACCTGCACCATTCGGACCAAGTAATCCAAACATACCTGCAGAGATATCAATAGTTACATTATCTAGTGCTTTAACACCATTTTTATACGTTTTCGAAATTCCGGATAGAGATAATTCCATAAATAAATTTTCTTGTGTGGATGAATGAACCTGCCTCAGACAGACCCGTGATAATAACGAATACTATATTAGTTGCAAAAACAGATATTGCTATTACAAGGTGATAATACTTACTCTTAGTTTTTTAATTCAAGCGGATTGAAGTCATCGTTTGCTTACTTGATATCTATTTCGCCAAACTTAATTTCCCCTTGGTTGCTTGCAAGGGATTTATCCTGCAGTCATTACTAAAGATGTTAGCCTCTACTTCACCTTCTTCCCTTCCAGTAAAAGCTCTATGGTTCTTTTAATTCTGCGCTTTCTCGTTTCTTCTTTTTTGGCGTCATGAATCCAACCCACAAATTCTCTTCGGTGAGTGAAAGCCAGCGAATCAAAAAAGGTTTGCGCTTCAGGGTTTGTATTCAACTTTTTTTGAAAATCTTTAGGAGGAATTACTGTTTTGGTTTCCCGATCAACACCTGGTGGATCTTGACCAAATTTTGATGGCTTTTTCTGAGATCCTTTTTCAGCCAGGCTCATGATCGACCAGTCAGCATTCATGGAAATCAGTTTATTGGGATTCCTGCTTATCCTGTTTACTATATCCCAAATAATATCCCGGTTCAAATCGGAAGAAATACTACCACTCTTCTTAGGATAAGCTACCCAGAGTTTTCCACCCTTCTTGGAGAATAATTGATTCTTTGGAAGTAAATCGAATAACTCTTCTTTGTTGTGAACAAAAATTATAACTGAATCGTAAGTTTTTTTGCTGGTTGAGCTTTTATCGAGATTCAATCCATCAAAATCGGATTCCAATCCTTCCGGGCAGTTCATCAACAGAATAGTCTGTCCATCTTTGATATTCATTTTTTTTATCAATACTGCATTCATCAAAACTTCCCGCAAACTAATGCCTGCGCTACCCCTGCAGTCATTTTATCCATTCCGTTAACGAACTTATCATCTCCGATCAAAATATCCGTAATTTGTCCACTGTATTTGATTGCGGTTTCTCTCATAAAACCCATCATTGGC
>Ga0189275_100182_pt1 | contig 71079 bp, 62 predicted proteins | sample N19A6minimetaG_FD_130329 | JGI IMG/M metagenome (GOLD analysis project Ga0189275, IMG submission 130329) | Marine microbial communities from the Costa Rica Dome - N19 A6 mini metaG | ecosystem: Environmental > Aquatic > Marine > Oceanic > Photic zone | place: Costa Rica: the Eastern Pacific...
ACAGAAACTCCAAACCGGCTCACGCATAGGGAGCCGGCATGGACCGCCGAAAACTCCACACCGAAACCCTCAAAAGGAAAACCCCGCCGGAAATCCGACGGGGTTTGTCAGCGGTCTGAGGCCCCGGTTTCCGGGGCCTTTTTTGTTTCTCAGGGAGGCTCGGGCCTCACCCCTTGAGGCGTGCAGCGGCCCGGTCTTTCCCGATCAGCGGCAGAAGGTCCCGCAGTTCCGGCCCGTTGTCGCGGCCGGTGAGCGCACGGCGCAGCGGCAAGAACAGCTGTTTTCCCTTACGGCCCGTGCTCTCTTTCAAAGCGCCGGTCCAGGTCTTCCAAGTGGTCTCGTCATAAGCACCGTCCGGCAGGGCGTCTGCGGCTTGGGCCAGGAAATCGCGGTCCTCATCCTCAATCGCCGGGTCGACCTCCCCATTGCAGACCTGCCACCAATAGGCGGCATCGGAGACCCTGGCGATATTGCCGTGGATGGCGGTCCAGAAGGCCTCATCCGCCTGCGCCAGTCCCGCTTCGGCCAGGCGGTCCTTCACCATGTCGAAGGACATGTGATGAATGACCTTGGCGTTCAGCGTATCCAGTTCCGCCGGGTCGTATCGCGGCCCCGCGCGCCCGAAACCGGAAATGTCGAAATTTCGCGCCAGATCGCCCATGCTCTCGGACCCGTCCGGGGCAATCGCCGTGCCGAGATGAGCGAGATAGGCGGCAAGCGCGACGGCTTCCGTTCCTTCCGCCCGGATTTCGGCCAATCCCAGACTGCCGATCCGCTTGGAAAGCGCCTTGCCGTCCGCGCCCACCATCAACGGCATATGCGCGAATTCGGGAACATCATAGCCAAGCGCCTGGAACAACTGGACCTGAACGGCGGTGTTCACCACATGATCCTCGCCGCGCATCACATGGGTGATGAACATCTCCCCATCGTCGACGACGGAACTCAAGGTATAAAGCGGCCGGCCGTCTTCGCGGACCAATACCGGGTCCGACAAATGGCCCGGTTCGAAATGCACATGCCCACGGCCCAGATCATCCCATTCCACCGGCTCATCGAGCAGGCGGAAGCGCCAATGGGGCGTACGACCCTGCTGGACGAAAGCGGCCTGTTCCTCAGCGCTCAAGGCAAGGGCGGCGCGGTCATAGACCGGCGGCTTGCCCTGCCCCAGCAGGATCTTACGCTTCAGGTCGAGTTCTTCCTGGGTCTCGTAGCAGGGATAGAGCCGGTCGGACGCCTTCAAACGATCCGTCGCGGCGTCATAGCGGTCCTGACGGGTGGATTGGCGGGCAAAATCGTCCCAGTCCAGGCCGAACCATTTCAGGTCCTCGATGATCCCCAGCTCGTATTCCTTGGTCGACCGTTCGGCATCGGTATCGTCCATGCGCAACAGCATTTCGCCGCCGTGATGACGGGCATAAAGCCAGTTGATCAGCGCGGTGCGCGCATTGCCGACATGCAGGGAGCCTGTCGGGCTGGGCGCGAAACGGACGCGAACGGTCTTGCCGGTCATGAAGACAACTTCCTCGATATAGCTTAAAGAATTTTCCGAAACGCATTGGTTATCGGATAACGCCGATCCTTGCCGAAAGCGCGCGACGTGACCTTCACGCCGGGCGGCGCTTGGCGGCGTTTATACTCCGCCAGGTCCAGCATGCGCCAGACCCGCTGGACCGTTTCCGGATCATGCCCGCGGGCGACGATCTCGTCGACGGACTGCTCGCCTTCGATCAATCCCGCCAGGATGTCGTCCAAAACCTCGTAGGGCGGCAGGGAGTCCTGGTCGGTCTGGTCCGGCTTCAGTTCGGCGCTGGGCGGCTTGGTGATGATGCGTTCCGGCATCACCGCACCGTCGGGGCCCAACACACCGGCCGGCTTGTTCTCGTTGCGCCAGCGGCACAGGGCGAAGACGTCCATCTTATAGACGTCCTTCAGCACGGAATAGCCGCCGCACATATCGCCATAAAGTGTGGCATACCCGACGGACATTTCGGACTTGTTGCCGGTCGTCAAAAGCATGTAGCCGAGCTTGTTGGACATGGACATGAGGACCAAGCCGCGCGAACGGGCCTGGATGTTCTCTTCCGTCGTATCGGCGGCGAGCCCCTCGAACAGCGGCGCCAGCATGCCCTCGAAGGCCTTCATCGCGGGCTCGATGCCGACCTCGTCCAGCTTCGCGCCCAAAAGGCGCGCGGCTTCCGCCGCATCTTCCAGGCTTTCCCGGCTGGTATAGGGCGACGGCATCATCAGGCAATGCACCTTGTCGGCGCCCAGGGCGTCGACGGCGACCGCGGCCGACAAGGCGGAATCGATCCCGCCCGACATGCCGAGCACGACGCCCGGAAAACCGTTCTTTTCCACATAGTCGCGCAGGCCCAGGACCAGGGCCTTATACATGCCCTCCATCCGGTTCGGCGGCGGCACTTTCATACCCGGTTCGCAGAACCAGCCATCCGGCCCGCGCACCCAATCGGTCATCAGGATCGCTTCCTCGAAAGCCGGTCCCTGGACAGGAAGGCTGCGGTCGCCGTTGAGCACGAAAGACGCCCCGTCGAAGACAAGCTCGTCCTGACCGCCGACCTGGTTCAAATATGCCAATGCCAGACCGCTTTCGACCACCCGGTTGGTCACCAGTTGAATACGGAAATCCGGCTTGTCGACCTCAAACGGCGATCCGTTCGGGACAAGGAAGAACTCCGCCCCGGATTCCTCCAGGCATTCGATCACGTCCGGCGTCCAAATATCCTCGCAAATCGGCACGCCGATGCGAACGCCCTTGAAACTGATCGGCCCCGGCATATCGCCCGGAATGAACACGCGTTTTTCGTCGAAGACCCCGTAATTGGGCAGATCCACCTTGTGCCGAACGGCAACGATCTCGCCCCCCGCAAGCAAGAGGACCGCGTTATGGGCCTTGGCATGGGTCTGCTTTTCGCCGCGCCACGGGGCGGTCACCAGCATTGCCGGGCCGTCATCGGCCGTGTCGCCGGCAAGATCGCGCACCGCCGCTTCGATCTTGTCCAGGAAAAACGGTTTCAGGACCAGGTCTTCCGGTGGATAGCCGCTGATCACCAGTTCGGTGAACACCATCAAATCCGCATTGGCGGCCGCAGCCTCCGCCCGCGCCGTGCGAACCTTCTCCACATTCGCCGCGATGGCCCCGACGGTCGGGTTCGCTTGGCACAGCGCTATCCGCAATCTATCCGTCATCGAAGATCTCTTCTTCCCTCGTCCGGCGAAACAACTTCCAACGGCGCCGTGGAATCGCAGTTCGAAAACTCCGATTTCCCCAAAAACGTCGGCACCGCGACTATGGCCAACGTTACTGGATAATCAAGGCGGGATAATCAAGGCCGGATAATTCAGCCCCACGGTGTTTCCGGCCGAGGTCAGCCCGCGGAAACAGGCGATGTATCCAGCCAAAATTCGATCTGCGGGTCGGCGGGCCTCATCCCCCGCATGTGACCGAGATTAATACATTCTTTACTGCTGTTATGCTTTCCTTCTCTCGCTTTTCCAGGCGATCCGTCGGCGCTTTTCAGGCGATAGGGTTGCCGGAAGGGCAAGAGTGGACGGATACGGGTTTCGGTTCACCAAGTCGCCGGGGGGCGGCCTCTCGTTCTTCTTAGACGAAGCGAAGAAGCTGGGTAGGGCAGGCAAATATTCTGTTTAACCAAACGGTACGGATTCGCTCGTCCCAATGTCTTTTTCCGAGGGTATAAAAGCTGAGCTTGGTTGGCGGGACCTTGTGGGGTCACGCCTGGGTCGGCGACTTGCGGGTATCATTCTGCTCAGCATCCTCGCCATTGAAGGCATTGTGCTCGTCCCTGCCTATTTCAACCAGCAGGACATACATCACAAGGAATCCGTCCGGATCGGCCAGCTCGCCAGCGACACGCTTGCCAGTTTGGCCGCGGTCGATAGCGGCGGCTGGACAGTCGCGCAGCCCGGGCAGAAATTTTCTTCCACCGAGGAAATCGTGGGCGGGGCAATCTGCAAGCCCGCGGGCGCTTGCGTCGTACAGTTCGGCGAGAGCATCGGCGATACCGCGGCGATTCCAGCGCAGGATGGCAACTATGTCCTGCCGCAACCGAATAGACTGAAAACCGTTCGCACCGTGGAGACCGGCAGCGGCACATATCGGATCGTCGTTATCGTGGATACCGCTTGGGCGACGGCGGCTCTGCTGAACGATCTTCTGCGCGTCGCAGTCCTGGTTGCCGGTATCGGTATTATCTTCGCTTTTATCGCCGTGGCCGCCGTCGGCAAGATCGTGCTTCTTCCGCTGATGCGGTTAAGCAGAAACCTGTCCGCCGCGTTGCAAAACCCCGACAAGCCCAACGACTTTATCATTCACCACGACAGGAATGACGAAATCGGGCGGTTGCTGGATCGATACAACACCGTTCTGCAGGACAATGCCGCGCGGGAGGCAAACCGGCGGGAAGCGGAAAATCACGCGCTTTGGCTGGCGCGTTTTCCGGAGGAAGACCCCTCGCCAATCATCCGCCTAACCGACACGGGGCAAGTCCTGTACGCGAATAATGCCTCGGAAAAACTGATCCAAGCCCTTATCGTCGGAGAGGCACGCCGGTCGCTCATGGCATCGATCGAACTGGCCCAGGAAAAGCAGGGACCGGTAACCCTGACACGCCAGGTCGGCGAGACCGTCTACCGGCTGTTGCTCGTTCCGATCAAGGGCGAAAATTATCTGAATATCTATGCATCTGACATAACCGAAATGGTTCGTGCGCGGGACGATCTGGCGAGATCGAAGAGCGCACTGGAGGATGCCGTCGTCCAACGTACCGCGGAACTACAGACCATCCAGCAACGTCTCACCGATGCAATCGAATCCATGGATGACGGTTTCGCCTATTTTGGCCCCGACGGCCGGTTGGCCTTGTACAACCGGCGTTACACGCAGATCTACGACGGGTCGGAACAGATTATCAGGACCGGATCCACGCTGGAGGATATCCTGCGCTATGGATTGGAACACGGCTGGTATCCCGGTTCGGAAAAGGACCCGGAAGCCTGGCTGCAGAACCGATTGACGATCCGGCGCGAAGCCAATGGCCAACCGTGGATAACGCGGGCCCATTCGGGTCGCTATTACCGTATTCGCGACTATCGCACCAAGGATGGCGGTACCGTTACGGTCCGCGTCGACGTCACAGACCAGATGCGCCAGGCCGAGGAATTCGCCGCAGCCAAAGAAGCGGCCGAAGGGGCGTCGCGTGCGAAATCGGAGTTTCTGGCCACCATGAGCCACGAAATCCGAACGCCGATGAACGGTGTCATGGGCATGGCGAATCTTCTGCTCGACAGTAACCTCAACCCACAGCAGAAGACGATGACGCGGACGATCCTGGATTCCGCCAACGGCTTGTTGACCGTCATCAACGACATCCTCGACTTCTCGAAAATCGAATCCGGAAAAATCGAACTTGAGGACGCTGAGTTCCGGCTGGCCGACAGTATCGAAGGCGCCGTCGAACTGCTTCAGGCCCGCGCGCGGGAAAAGAACCTCGTGCTCGGCTCTATCATCGACCCGGCCATGCCCGAACTCCTGCTGGGGGACGAGGGCCGGATCCGGCAAGTGATCATCAACCTTGCCGGCAACGGTGTTAAGTTCACGCAAACCGGTTCCGTGACGATCGAGGCCCGCGTTGTCGGCGTAGAGGACGACAAAACCCGTATCCGCGTTTCCGTCCATGATACGGGCCCCGGCATCCCGGAGGACATGTTCGATAAATTATTCTCGGACTTTTCCCAGCTCGACGCATCGCGCAGCCGTGCCCATGAAGGAACCGGCCTAGGCCTGGCCATAAGCCGGCGCCTGATCGAATTCATGGGCGGGGAGATCGGCGTCGACAGCACCGACGGGGAAGGCAGCACCTTCTGGTTCGAAGTCCCTCTCGCCGCGCTGAAAGGCCCGAAATACGGCGAGAACGAAGCGATCCCCTCGCTGAATATCCTGATCCATGCCGGCGATGCACGGATGGACGCCGTACTGGAGAGACAGGTGAAGGCCTGGGGCGCCAAGGCCGAGGTCTTGGGCGAAGAACACCGGCTGAATACCGGACTGCCACGGGATTTCGATGCCGTGATCGTCGAGGCCGACTATCTGAAAGCCTTTACGACGGCCCGGGAGTTTGCCCTTTTGCAGGCCCATAGTACCGCCGTCATCGTCCTTTCGACCGGCGAGTTCACGTCACCCGACATCCGGCCCGATGCGATAATCCTGAAACCGGTCCGTCAATCCGACCTGCTTGATGCGATCATGCATGTCCATCAAGGCAAATCCGGTGAGCGGTTCGAACCGAGCCCGGAACACCGGCGAAATGAAGACATGTCGATCCGCGAAAAGTCACAAGGGATCGCCCCGTCCCGGATACTGGTTGCGGAAGACAACCCGGTGAATCAGCAGGTGATCCGCATGATGTTGACGAAGATGGGACACACAATCGACGTCGCCGGCAATGGGGCGGAGGCCGTGTCTTTGGCGCGGCAAGCGCCGTACGATCTGATTCTGATGGACGTCCACATGCCCGAACAGGACGGGTTTTCAGCCACCCGGGAAATTCGGAACTTGGGCGGAAGACTGGAAACGGTACCGATCATCGCCTTGACCGCGAATGTCGAGGCCGGCGTCGAGCAGCAATGCTTCGATTCGGGAATGACCGGTTATGTAACCAAACCGGTTCGCGTTCAATCGCTCGCCGATATCCTGCGCGAACAGATCCCGCGGGATGACCGCCCGGCACACCGGGAACGGTTCGTGACGTGACGCAGGACTGCTCCGCGGCGGACCTTCCCCAGCCGGGCCGCGTCGCTGAACGGCGACCTACTTCCTGAGAAGGAATTCGCGTCCGACCTTGACGCGCGCCTCGCCGTTATAGTCGACGATGTCCGCCGTCGCGTAGGTTTCGCGCCACACATCGGGCAGGTAGCTGCCGCTGCCGACGATGTCGATGGGCGTATCGGCCAGGGCCATGACCTTGCATTTTTCCGGACCGAATCCGCTCGACCCGACAATCTTCACATTCGCGAAGCCCTTTCCGTCCAGCGACTCGCGCATATGCCAGATCGCGGCCGCGGAAACCCCCGGCCCGATCAGGTGGCGCAACTCGTCCTCGGTCCGGTATCCCCGAATGGCGCGCGGCGCGTTGCGGTCGAGAACCGCATAGCTCGCCGCCGGGTCCAACCCTTCGCAGAAGCGCCCGCCGGGCGTATCCAGCCGAACCGCCAGCCTGCCGCTTTCCGCCAATTCCGGGAACCGGTCGCAGACAGCCATGGAATCGCTGATCTCGTGACCGAAATAATCGACCAGCACGGTCAGGTTCTGATCGGGAAAGGTTTCGTGATACATTTCGGCCGCGCGCACGGTCGATCCGGCATATCCGATCAAGGCATGCGGCATCGTTCCCAGGCCCTTCTCCTGGCCGAAATAATGGGATGTGGCGTCGGTCGCATTGCCGATGAAGCCGATGGCCCCGCCTTTGCGCTTCGCCCGGGCCGACCCGACGGAGGCGGCATAGGCCATCAGTTCCGCCATCTCGGTGCCGGCGCAATGGCGCGCATCCATCGCCAGGAAGGATACGTTCGGCAATTCCATGCACATGGAAAAAGCGTTGTAGGCGGCAACACAGGCCGGGCCGATCTTTTGCAGCAACAAGGTTTCCAGATCGACCAGATTGTAGAACGAGCCGTGGACATACATCAGCGGCTCACCGGCGCCGACCCAACGGCCTTCGTCGTACATCACGTCGATCTTGACCTCGAACCCGCGTTGTTCCGCGACCGTCTTCAACCATTCGACCGCCAACCGCGGCGCGGCGACGACCGGCCGGCGCATGAAGATCGCATAGGTGACCTCCGTATCGCCGAACTTGCCGATCGTCTGTTTGGTCCGGTTGAAATAAGCGTCGGTCCAGCGGCGCACGCCATCGTCGACTGCCGCCGACCGCTGCTCTTCATCCAACGGAACGCATTTTTGAGCGTCGGACATGCCCCTCTCCCGGGATAGGTCTCGGCCTGATCTGAACGCAGGTCCGGCCGATAATACGGATCGTTGTGACGCCGGTTACGACGCTTGGGCCAATTTTCCGGCCGAACCCGACCGTTCCAGTTTCAGGGCCTCAGCCAGTTGGAACGCCAATTCCAATGCCTGTGACGCGTTCAAACGCGGGTCGCAATGCGTATGGTAGCGGTGCGACAGATCCTCGTCCGAAATCGCCTGAGCGCCGCCAAGGCATTCCGTCACGTCCTGCCCGGTCATTTCGAAATGGACGCCGCCGGCATGAGTGCCTTCCGCCGCATGGACTTCGAAGAAGGCTTTCACCTCGGCCAGGATCCGGTCGAAGGGCCGGGTCTTGAACCCGCTCGGCGACTTGATCGTATTGCCGTGCATGGGATCGCAGGACCAGACGACCTTGCGCCCTTCCTTCTCCACCGCGCGGATCAGCGCGGGCAGATGCTGATGGACCTTATCGTGTCCCATCCGGGCGATAAGGGTCAGGCGGCCCGGTTCGTTGGCCGGGTTGAGCGTATCGATCAAACGCAGCAGGTCATCCGGCGCAAGCGAGGGTCCGCATTTCATGCCGATCGGATTCTTGACGCCGCGCAGGAATTCGACATGCGCGCCATCCAACTGGCGTGTCCGGTCGCCGATCCACACCATATGGGCGGAACAGTCGTACCAATCGCCACTCAAGCTGTCCTGGCGGGTGAGCGCCTGTTCGTACCACAGCAACAAAGCTTCGTGGCTGGTGTAGAATTCCGTTTCCGCGATCTGCGGAACGAGTTCCGCCGTAAGACCGCAAGCCGCCATGAAGTCGAGCGTCTCGGACAGCCGGCCGGCCATTTCCTGATACCGGTCGCCCTGCTTGCTTCCCTTCACGAAGTCCAGGTTCCAGCGCTGCACCTGATGCAGGTCGGCGAAACCGCCCTGCGCGAACGCGCGCAACAGGTTGAGCGTCGCCGAGGCCTGATTATAGGCGCTCAACATCCGGTTGGGATCGGGCACGCGGGATGCTTCGGTGAAATCGATCCCGTTGATGATATCGCCGCGATAGCTGGGAAGTTCCACGCCGTCGATATTTTCCGTCGGTGCGGAACGCGGCTTCGCGAACTGGCCCGCCATGCGGCCGACCTTTACGACGGGAAGCGAGGCACCGAAGGTCAGCACCACCGCCATCTGCAGCATGACCTTGAAGGTGTCGCGGATGTTGTTCGCGTGGAATTCCGCGAAGCTCTCCGCGCAGTCCCCGCCCTGCAGAAGAAAAGCGTCGCCATTGGCGACCTTGGCGAGGTCTTCCTTCAAACGGCGGGCTTCACCCGCAAAAACCAAGGGAGGATAATTGGCCAGCGTCTTCTCGACGGTATCGAGCGTGCCCGAATTCGGATAATCCGGAACCTGCTGAATTTCTTTGTCGCGCCAAGTCTTCGGGCTCCATGCGGCAACCATAGCCCTGTCCTCCAATTTGCCATTATTCCCGCCTTCCATAGGCTGGGACCGGTTTCTATACGCGGATCAACGCGGGTTTTCCACAGTAAAGGTCGGCTTTTGCGCCCTTTGCCGGCGGATTTCCACAACCGCGCCGCCTTTACCTGGAATATTCGTGCCGGCGGCGAGCGCGATTTTCATACGCAAACCCTTATGCATCAGCCCCAATAGGGCAATAACACCAGTAGGGCTAACAGCCTGGTCTATTCCGCTCTACACGACTGTTTTTCCCGTGGATTTCACCAGCCGAGCCGCCTAAGGTTTGCGATAGGGAGACTACGAATCCAAACGGAAAAATCCGAAGGCTTTTTGCTAACACGAACTGGGAGCATCTTTATGGACAAGACAAAACTAAGCGAACTGAACAGGCTGGAAAGACAGTTCAGGGCGGCGCAAATCGACCGCCGTTCCTTTATGATGGGCGCATTGGCGTTGGGCCTGACGGTTCCCGCAGCCAGCGCCATGGTGTCGAAGGCGAAAGCGGCGACACCGAAGAAGGGTGGCGTCTGGCGCCAAGGTCTGACGGGTGCGGGCACGGGCGACTCGCTGGACCCGGCGCAAATCCTCGATTCCTACATGATCAATGTCAGCTTCGGTCAGTTGCGCAACTGCCTCACCGAAATCGGCTCGAACAATCAGCTCATTCCGGAACTGGCTTCCGGATGGGAAGCCTCCGACGACGCGTCGCAATGGTTCTTCAAGATCCGCCAGGGCGTCGAATTCCACAATGGCAAGACGCTCGACTCGATGGACGTGGTCGAATCCTTCCGCCACCACATGGGCGAAAACAGCAAGTCTGCCGCGAAAGGGATCATTGCCGCCATTCAGGATGTTAAGGCGGACGGCAAGGATACCGTCGTCTTCACCTTGTCGGGCGGCAGCGCCGATTTCCCCTATCTGGTGAGCGACTATCACCTGGGCATCTGCCCGGCGAAGCCCGAGGGCGGGATCGATTGGGAATCCGGCGTCGGCACGGGCGGCTATGCCCTGAAGTCCTTCGATCCGGGCGTTCGAACCGTCACGACGCGGAACCCGAACTACTGGAAGGAAGGCGCGGGCCATTTCGACGAAATCGTCACGCTCTTCATTTCCGATGTCGGCGCCCGCACGAGCGCCCTGCTGACCGGCGAGATCGACGGCATGCAAAACGTCGATCTGAAGACGATGGGCAGGATGAAGAAAATGCCGAACGTGGTCGCCTTCCCGACCACCGGCAATCAGCACATCACCTTGCCGATGCTGTCCAAGTCGGCCCCATTCGACAACGTCGACCTGCAGCTGGCGCTGAAATACGCCATCGACCGTGAGGAATGGCTGAAGAAAATTCTGCAGGGATATGGTGAGGTCGGGAACGACTTCCCGATCGGCCCCGTCAACCAGTATCGGGCGACGGAAGACGAAATCCCACAGCGCAAATACGACGCAGACAAGGCGAAGTATCACCTGAAGAAAGCCGGTTACGAAAGCATCGACCTGAAATTGTCGATGGCCGCGACCGCCTTCGAAGGCGCGGTGGATGCGGGTCAGCTCTATTCCGAGACCGCCAAGAAAGCCGGGATCAATATTTCGATAACGCGCGAAGCGGATGACGGCTACTGGTCCAATGTCTGGCTCAAGAAGCCCTGGTGCGCCAGTTATTGGGGCGGCCGCCCGACGGAAGACTGGATGTTCAGTCAGGTCTACGCATCCGGCGCGGAATGGAACGAAAGCCAATTCGACAACGAACGCTTCATGAAGCTGTTGATCGAAGGCCGCGCCGAGCTGGACCCGGCGAAGCGGCGTGAGATCTATGTGGACATGCAGCGCATCGTCCATAACGAATGCGGCTGCATCATTCCGATGTTCTCCGCCTATACGCAGGCCGTTGCCGCCAAGACCGGCCTGCCGGAAAACATCGCCAGTAACTGGGGTTTCGACGGCGAAAAAGCTGGCGAGCGCTGGTGGTACAAAGAATAGGACTTCTCCGCCCAAAGGCGGTTATCGATACGGAAAAGCCCGGCGGATTCGCCGGGCTTTTTCTTTGACCGTCGGTGGGGAGGGGCGATCAGTCCACCATGGCGGCAATCATCGCATTCCCATTGCGTTCCGGCGGTGTATGAAAGGCGCCGTCGCGTTTGAAAGTCAGGAACTTGGGCCCGTCCATCGCTTCCGCCGTGGCACGGCCATAGAACACGGCATGGGCGATCGCACCGGGCGACAATGCATCCCCGGTACGCTCCACCGTCCGGATCCCGGCATCGGCCCAATCGGCTTGGCGGTCCGCCAAGGCATCGTAAAGATCGCTGTTCCGCCGCCGCAGCCCCACGATCACCAGTGATTTGCACGGCAGTTGTACTTCATGATCGGTCAACATATCGGCCACTGTCGCCGTCGCCCCGTCGAACGCGCTGACCCGTTCCAAAGTGCGGATCGGGACGCCCATTTCATGCAGCCGCCGATGCACAAAGATTTGCTCATTCGCGTTGATGGTCCAGGCGGATGCCCCACCCGCCGGGCTGACATAGGTGACCGCCTGACCGCTCGCCGCGATCTTTTCCGCCAAAACACCGCCCATGACATGGAAGTCGAAGTCCAGAACGACGACCGGGCCTTCGGGCTTCGCGCCCGCCGCTAGGTCGCTGGGGGTGAAGACATTGGGGTGGACCAGTTCCTCTCCCGCGATTTCCATTTTTGTGAAAAGGGCTGGCGTCCAAGTCGCGCCGGTCGCCAGCACCACACGTTCAAAACCGAATTCGAGGATCTGATCGGCGTCCAACGCACTTCCGGGATAGAGTTCCACATTCGGCATGACCTTCAGCCTGCCCAAACGATAGTCGATGACCCGGCGCCAAGCGGATAAACCCGGCAAGGCGGATTCGAACAGGACCCGCCCGCCCATTTCCGCACCGGCCTCGGCGACGGCGACATCATAGCCCCGCCGGCCCAGCGTCAACGCGCATTCCAGCCCCGCCGGGCCGCCGCCGACGATCAGAACCCGGTCCGTGGACCCGGCCGGCTTCGCTTTTTCCGGATGCCACCCACGGCGCCATTCCTCGCCGAAGCTTGGATTTTGCGTGCACCGTACGAGGACGCCTTCATGCCAACTGGCGATACACATATTGCAGCCGATGCATTCCCGGATCTCGTCTTCGCGCCCCTCTCGAATCTTGTTCGGCAGAAAGGGATCGGCAATGGACGGGCGCGCCGCACCGATGAAGTCCAGAACGCCGCGGCGGACCTGAGAGACCATGGTATCCGGCGACGTGAACCGGCCCACGCCGACGACCGGCTTGTCCGTACAGGTTTTGACGAAACCGGCCATCCCTTCATGGGAACCCTCCGGCACGAAGCGTGACGGGCCGCAATCGGTCGGGCTCGAGTCCATTTTCACGTCGAAGAGGTCCGTATAGGGACTCAGCAGGCTGACGGCTTCATGGGCCTCTGTTTCCATCACCGTGCCGGGCCGGGTCAGCAATTCCTCGAGACTGATGCGCAAGGCGACGGCAACGCCGTCGCCGACGGCGTCCCGAGTCGCTTCCAACATTTCGCGGATGATGCGGACGCGGTTTTCCATCGATCCACCATAGCCGTCCGTGCGCTCGTTATAATCGGGCAGCATGAATTCATGCGGCAGATACCCCATGCCGGCATAGACATAGATGATGTCGAAGCCGGCCAGTTTCGCGCGCTTCGCGGCTTCGGCCTGCCAATGGACGAGATCCTTGAGGTCGGCGGCGTCCATCGCCCGCGGCCGGCCGGGGGACATGAAAACGGAATGGTTGGAAGACCACCCCTTGCCGGACGGTGTCAGGGCCGGCAGACGGGTCTGGCGGTTCAGGACTCCGCCCCCGCCATGGAACAGCTCCACCCCGGCCAGCGCGCCGTGTTCATGCACCGCGTCCGTCATCAAGGCATGGGCGCGGATATCGTCTTCGTCCCACATGGTGGCGAATGGCAGAGGCGCGTCGTCACATGACGGATGGATGGAACAGGCCCCCGTGCAGATCACGCCCCAGCCGCCCTCCGCCTTGACGGCCCGAAGACCCGCCCGCACCCTGGGGTTGGCATTCGTCGCGCCGCTTGCGTGAGGAACCTGATAAAACCGGTTCGGCGCCGTGACAGGGCCGATCGCAACCGGTTCGAAAAGGGTTCGGAACCGAGCATCGCAATGGTCGATCGTCATGATGATCACACTCCGGATCTGGAACGGGATTTTGGCAAAACGGTCTTATTGAACATATGTACAGTATCATGGGCACAATCAGCCCGCCAACCGAAAACAGGCACAAACCATGACACAGCAAGCGGCTATCGAAACGCAGCCCGGACGGCGACTTTCCCCGGAACGGCGCCGGCATGAGATCATCCAGGGAACGATAAAAGCGCTTGCAGCCCACGGCCCGCAAAAATGCAGCCTGCGCCAGGTCGCCCGGGACATGGGCATCGCGCCCAGCCTGCTGACCTATTTCTTCAACAGCTGGGCGGAACTGTTGCTGGAGACCTACCGTTGGCTCGCGGATATGACGGAAAAGGACTATGTCGAATTGGCAGCCCGTCTGGGGCCGGACCCGAAACAAAACCTGCAGGACTATCTCGACCTCTATTTCTCGGACAAATGGACCGCTGACGATGTCGCCGGCGCCTATATCTCTTTCTGGGCACTCTCCCGCGGCGAAGTGGATCTGAAGACCGAGATGCTGGCTTTCTCGGAGAAGGACCGCGCCCGCGCACGGCCTTTACTGGAAGCCTATTTGACCTCACGCGGCATCACCGAAAACATCGATGCATTGAACGAAGCCTTTTGCGTCATGCTATCGGGCATTTGGTACGAAAACGCCGTGAACCCGCTCGCCATGACGCGTGAATTGGGCATGAAAAGCGCATGGACCTTCTTGAACGCGATCGCACCCGCCGGTATCCGCGACGACAAGCCCGCCGACTGATTTCCTGCCTGCCCCACAACACACCGTCCGGATTGCCGAGGCACAGCGTTTATTGTACAGTTGTACAGTACATGAATGCTACGGGGATACGGCAGTGCGAAAGAGACAGTCGAACAGGCGGAACAGAGGGGAACGGCCGGTCCGCGTGGCCGGATCAATCACACAAAGCGATTGGTCGCCGGTAACCTACGTTACGCCGCCGACGAATTTCCTCAGCACGGACGCGGTTGAGGCGATCCACGATACCGCTCTGACGATCCTTGAAGAAATCGGCATGAAAGTGCTGAGCGCGGATGCGCGGGCACGATACAAAGCCGCCGGATTCACGGTCGACGACACGACGGAAATGGTGCGTTTCGACCGCCAGGGGATCGAACAGGCAATCGCGACCGCACCGCCGTCCTTCCCGCTTCACGCCCGCAACCCGGAACGGAACCTGGTCATCGGCGGCGCCAATGCAGTCTTTTCCGTCACCGGCGGCCCGGTCTATTGCATGGATCTGGAAAACGGCCGCCGCCGCGGCACCTATGAGGAGATGTGCAACTTCATCCGCCTGGTGCAAAGCCTGAACGTCCTGCATCAGGAAGGCGGCGGCGGGTTCGAAGCCTTGGATCTGCCGTCGGAAACGCGCCACCTGGACCTGCTCTATGCCCAGGCCACATTGCTGGACAAGAATTGGATGCCATGGAACATCGGGGCGCGGCAGACCATGGATTGCCTGGAAATGGCCGCCATCATGCTGGAGACGGACCTGGAGGGCCTTCGGGAAAAACCGATCTTCACCGGCGTGATCAACACCAATTCCCCCTTACAGTTGGACATTCCGATGGCCGAGGGGTTGATCACACTGGCCGAGTACGGGCAGGCGGCGGTCGTCACACCATTCACTCTGTCGGGCGCAATGGCGCCCGTCACTCTGGCGGGCGCACTTGCCCAGCAACATGCCGAAGCCATGGCCGGCATAGCCTTGACGCAAATCGTCCGGCCCGGCGCGCCGGTGGTCTACGGCGGGTTCACCTCGAATGTGGACATGAAAACCGGCTCGCCCGCTTTCGGAACGCCGGAATATGTTCAGGCGGCGCAGGCCTCCGGCCAATTGGCGCGCCATTTGAACCTGCCGTTCCGGTCCAGCAACGTGACCACCGCGAACACCACCGATGCACAAGCCGCTTATGAAAGCATGATGTCCCTTTGGGGCGCGATGAGCGGCGGCGCCAATCTGATCATGCATGCGGCAGGATGGCTGGGCGGCGGCCTGACCGCGTCCTTTGAAAAATTGATCCTGGACGCAGAGATGCTGCAAATGATGGCGGCCTACAACAAGCCGATGGAAGTCGATCGGGAAGCCTTGGCGATGGATGCCGTTCGGGATGTCGGCCCGGCAGGCCACTATTTCGGCACGGCGCATACATTGGCCCGCTACGAGACCGCCTTCTATTCGCCGCTGGTGTCGAATTGGGACAATTTCGATGCTTGGCAGCAGGCCGGTTCGACAACGGCGGAGCAAAGGGCAAATACGATCTGGAAACAATTGCTCGCCGAATACGAACAGCCACCGATCGACGACGGTGTGGATGAGGCGCTGCGGGACTATCGGGATCGTCGGAAATTCGAAATCCATGGCCGCACGGCCTGAAATCGGCGCTTCCTCCGCCCGGGAACAATGCCCCCGCGATCCTCTGCCACCGCGTCCCTCTGCCCCCTGGACCCGGCCCGCCGGTCCCGGCATAGTGCGCCCGCTTGATACGCGGCGGCCGGGAAACCATGTTAAGGGCGGCCAAACGATCGGCTTCCATTGTCCATGTTCCAGGAGGAACCAATGCAGACCACCGGTAGATTTTTCGACGATATCGCGCGCGTCGCCAGCGGAGCGGCAGGGGCGCTTTCCGGAGTCAAAGACGAGGTGGAAGCCCTGGTCAAACACCGGATGGAACGCATACTGGCGGATATGGACCTTGTTCCGCGGGACGAGTTTGAAGCGGTGAAAGAGGTCGCCGCGACGGCGCGGGCGGAACAGGAAAAGCTGGAAGCGCGCATCGCCGCACTGGAGGCGGCCCTGGCCGGGGAGCCCTCACCCCGAAAGACCGCAAAGAAGGCAGCCGCCCGCAAATCGGCGTCAAAGACGGCCGATAAAAATCGGCAAGTCGATTGATGCGACAGGGTCAAGCCTGTGGATAAGATCCGCCGGAACCCTCTGACTCAACAGCGTTTTTTCCGCCCCTGAAACGGGGCCGCAAATCACTTTGTTAAAATCGCCCCCAACCCGATTCCCAGCTTTGAGTCTCTAGGAATCGAAAAGGCTTTTATTACACAGGCTTAGCGAAGGCGATTTTTGCGCCCTTGCGGCGCTGGAATCCTGCATGGCACTCTAACCGTGGTGTCGGGGCCAATAAGCGATCACAAGATCTGGCGCTTCCACCAAGATGTTGGGCAGCTGTGCTGCGGCTTTTTTCGCGTCGAGGGGGACGTCCAAATATGGATACAGCGCTTGTTTTTGGCGAAGTCGGTTTCCCCAATCCCCTGGACATCCTGGAAGCGATGTTCACGGAGAATGAGTGGCCTTTCGAACGCCCCGGCGAGGACGAGATCCTGGTCGAAACCACCGGCGGATGGTGTGACTATCGGCTGTTTTTCGTTTGGCGCGAAGATATGCACGCCCTGTATTTCACCTGCTCGTTCGACATGAAGATCCCGCAGGAAAACCGCGGCCGGATCAACGACTTGCTGGCCATGATCAATCAGCGCATGTGGATGGGGCATTTCGACCTGTGCAGCGAAGACGGTTCGCCGACCTATCGCCACACTATCCCGACACGGGGACTGAGCCACGTTTCCGTGGAAACGCTGGAAGACATGATGGACATCGCGCTTGCCGAATGCGAGCGCTTCTTCCCCGCTTTTCAGTTCATGATCTGGGGCGGTCATTCCCCGGAAGAGGCCGTCAGCGCCGCTTTGTTGGACTGCCAGGGCGAGGCATAAACTTTTAATCCAAACCTTTTATATGCTTGCGCGTCAGCCGGTTGAACATAGAGTCCGACCGGTGGGTAAGTATTGTTGTGTAGGGAGGGGCGTATGGCAGAGAAACTCAAACGGCCGCTACTGCTGGTCGGCTGTGGCAAGATGGGCGGTGCGATGCTCGAAGGCTGGCTCGCCAGCGGGATCGCCGCCGCCGGGGCCTATGTCGTGGAGCCTTTCGGGGCCGATGCTTTCGCAAACCGGCGCGACGTCACCGTCGTCTCCTCCGCCGATGAACTGCCGGCCGATCTTTCGCCGCAAGTGATCATCTTCGCGGTCAAGCCGCAGGCCATGTCCGCGGTCGTCGGCGCATATACGAGATTCGTAACCCCGGATTGCCTGTTCGTATCCGTCGCCGCCGGCACGACCATTTCGTTTTTCGAAACGGAGTTGGGGGCGGAAGCGGCGATCGTGCGGGCCATGCCCAACACGCCTGCGGCCGTCGGACAAGGCATCACGGTGATCTGCCCGAACGCGAAGGCAACCGCGCAACAGGTTGCGGATGCGGACGCCTTGCTTCAAGCGGTTGGCGAAACGGCGAGGATCGAAGACGAAGCGCTGATGGATGCCGTCACCGGCGTTTCCGGCAGCGGCCCCGCCTATGTCTTCCTGATGATCGAATGCATGGCGCAAGCGGGCGTCGAAGCGGGACTGCCGGAAGATCTCGCCGCACGCCTCGCCCTGCAGACCGTCGCCGGGGCCGGCCATCTCGCCCGGCAGAGCGAGGACGCGCCGGACCAGCTGCGCCGCAATGTCACCAGCCCCAACGGCACGACCCAGGCGGCCCTCGACGTCCTTATGGCAGAAGACGGGTTGCAGCCCCTGATGACCAAGGCCGTCGCCGCCGCCGCGAAGCGGGGCCGTGAATTGGCCGGCTGAGCAGGCCGACCTCGGAGATCGGGCCGACCGATTGGGCGAACCGATTGGGACTAAAGACATGACCTGGCTATTGACCTGTGACGCGCACAGAAAGGCGATTGCCGAGATCGAGCAAACCAAGTCGGACCGCGCCTCGGTCATTGTGGCGACCTCCGTCGTCGAGAAAGACCTGGTCAAGGCGGTCGCGATGCGGATGGTCGACGACGAACGCGAAACCAGCATGCTGTTCAAGCATTCAGGCCCGCTGGGACCGTTCGAGGCGAAGGTCCACCTCGCCTATTTGATGGGGCTGATCGACAACTCGTTGCGCGACGACCTGACCTGCATCGCGGATATCCGGAACCGCTTCGCGCATCAGGTCGACCCCCTGCATTTCAATTCGCATGCGATCCATGCCTTGTGCGACAAGCTCGCCATCGTCGATGCGCCGGCCTATCCGCAAATTCCCGACCCCGCCCTGCCGGCGGAATACCGCAGCCCCGCGCGCTTGCCCGCAGATGCGACGCCGCGCGCACGGTTTGTTCAGGCAACGAAACTGTTCCTGATCGCCCTATGGCGTATCAATCATGAGAACTCCGCCGGAGCCTTTGCGGACGGTGTTTGGTCGCCTTCATCGTAACTCTTATCCGACAGATCTGTCGTCTTCAGTAACGGGATCATCATCGGTAATACTGTTCGATTGTCCGGCTTGCGGACCGGGGGTTCCTTCCCCGGTCAAACGGCTCAATTCATCGCGCCCTCGCGCCATCAATATCAACAGATCTTCGAAACCGACCTTGCCGGTGGGGCTCCGTTTTTCGGCGATTGCCATGACATCCTGTTGTGAAATCGTCGCGGCGGACCCCGTTGCCTCGACCGTCGGGGACGCCCCCTGTTGGCTGACGGTTTGCGTACCGTCCGTGGCAGCGCCGCCCTGTGTGTCGGTCGTAGAGCCCGACGATGCCGCCTTCTTCTCTATCTTCTCACGGATCTCTTCCTTGATCTCCGCAATGATCTTCTCGCGCTCCTCCGGCGGCAGCGCATCCAATTCTTCCTTTGTCAGTCCGCGTTTTTTCAGCAGGAGTTCAAATAAGCGTTCTTCCGGCGTCATATCCATGACTTTCCGGAAAGCATCTATCGCGGCTTGGCCGGGATCTGTCTCTGCCGACGCCGTTTCGGCATTATCCCCGGCAATATTTGCCTGTCCTTCTCCCGGGATGTTTTCCTGCGCGCTTTCCTGCGCGACCTGCTGGGCGAGAAACGCCGTCCGGGCCTGCCGCAACGCTTGCAAGTGATCGAATGCCGCCTGAGCCCGGCCCGCCTGGTCGCCGGACAGGCCGCCGCCTTTCCCGTAAAGGCTCCGAATTTTTTCTTCCTGCGCCTGAACAATCCGGCGGTATTGCCTTTCCGGCAATTCGGCCACCGGCGAATTCGTCCGGCGCCCGCCCGGCAGGAATGGGCTTGCAGGTCCGACCGCGCCATTCCATCCATCAATTATCGTCATGGATGCCCCCCGCATCACGAACACAATGATTCCGTCGAAGCGGGATTCGCAAGAAGTGTGCCTAACCCTTGTCACACAGTCTTTCCGTGCCACATTAGATGTATGGTCAAGGCATCGAAGAAATCGCCCAGAGCGAAGAAAAAGAAACCCGATGCGGTCACCGTCTTCATGACCTTGGTGGCCGAACGCGGTTGGCGCGGCACCACCCTGCCGGATGTCGCAGAAGCAGCCGGCATTCCGCTCGACGAATTCAGTCGGCAATATTGGGCGAAGACCGATTTGCTGACCGCCTTTCAACGGCGTATCGATGAGCAGGTTCTGGCCGACACCGCCCCCCCTGATGAGGAAGAAAGTCCCCGCGACCGCCTGTTCGATATTCTGATGCGCCGTTTTGACGCACTGCTTCCTTATAAGGAGGCGCTGAGCAGATTGGGTAGGGATCTGCCCCGCGACCCGCTTGCTGCCTTGGTCTGGGCCCGTGGCATGAGGCGATCCATGGCTTGGATGCTGGCCGCCGCCGATGTCGGTGGAACCGGCCTTTGCAGACACTTTTCCACAAAAGGCCTAATTGTGGTATGGTTTTTCGCAGCGCGGGCATGGATGTCGGATGACAGCCCCGATATGTCAAAGACGATGGCCGCGCTGGACAAGGCCCTTGCCCGCGCAGAATCGGTCGCGGCGGCAATCCGTCGCCCCGAAACAACCGTAGCGGGCTGACGCGTATGGCGTGAAGAGTGCTGGAATAAAGGGAATTGCGTACCCGGATTTCAGACCTTTGACGGCCGTTACGCGGAGAAGTATTTTATTGCAGTGCACAATTTTTCTTGACGCCATGCGGTATGTGCCTATATGAGCCGTATTGTGCGATGCAAAATTAGCATCGCCGATTAGGCAAAATAGAAACCGACATCTCACACGCCCGGAGAATGACGATGACCCAGACCTCTTTTTTTGATTTCAGCAGCAACCCGTTCTTCGACCCGAAGAACAACCCGTTCCTGGACCCGACGAAAAATCCGTTCCTAAACAAGGACCTTGCGGATGTCTTCACGAACATGAAGACGCCGGGCTTTGATGTGCAGGAAATGGTTGCCGCCCAGCGTAAGAACATGGAAGCCATCGCGGCCGCCAACAAAACCGCCGTCGAAGGCGTCCAGGCGATCATCAAGCGTCAGGGTGAAATCTTGAAGGAAATCGTCGACGAGACGAATGCGCTGGCTCAGGAAGCCGGTTCAAATGTCGGGTCCGCTCCGGAAGATCAGGCCGCCCGCAACCTCGATGCGGTCAAGACCTCTATCGAAGAAGCCGTCGGCAACATGAAGGAACTGAGCGAGATGCTCGCGAAGTCCCAAGGTGAAGCGTTCGAAATTTTGAACCATCGCCTGACCGAAAGCCTTGAGGAAGTGAAGTCGACCATCGCCAAAGCGAAGAAGAAGTAAGCTTCATACCGAAAGGCCTCATGCCGCAATACTGGCAGGCCAAGCTTTCCGAAACCGCCCCGGTTAACCGACCGGGGCGGTTTTTCTTTGCGCCTGGGCCACCTCCCCCAATTCGTACCCTGCGGTTTGCACCCCGGTCTTTTCACACCAAGTTCCGCCTGCTACCCAACCGGTCACACTGAAAGACAAGGTTGGGGACGCATCGATGACCATTTCCTTCGACGATTTCTTAAAAGTCGATATCCGGGTCGGCACCGTGATCAAGGCGGAGCCCTATCCCGAAGCGCGCAAGCCCGCGATCAAAATGTGGATCGATTTCGGACCGGAAATCGGTGAGCGGAAAACCTCCGCCCAGGTGACCGCCCATTACACGCCGGAAACCCTGACCGGCCGCCAGGTCGCCGCCGTCGTCAATTTCCCCGCCAAGCAAATCGGCAAGTTCATGTCGGAATGTCTGGTTCTGGGCTTTGCCGATGAGGCGGGCGAGGTCGTCCTGATCGCACCGGATCAGAAAGTGCCCAACGGCCAGCGGCTGCATTAAGCGGCCCCATTAAGCGGCCCCATTAAGCGGCACCGCTAAAGCGGCAGACGTATCCGGGCGCGCAACCCGCCATGCGGTGATTCCTCAAGGAAAAGTTCGCCGCCATGGACACGCGCGATATCCCGCGCGATCGACAAGCCCAGCCCCGTTCCGCCGGTCAGCGGATTACGCGACCGGTCCAGCCGAACGAACGGCCGAAACGCGTCTTCGCGCTGATCTTCCGGAATGCCCGGCCCGTCATCGTCAACCGTCACCTCGATCGCGTCGCCGCGCCGGCCGGCCCGAACCCAGATATTGTCCGCATAACGGTTCGCATTGGCGATAAGGTTGTCTATGCAGCGTTTGAAGGCGTCCGGCTTCACCCAGGTGACGATATGCCCTTCCACATGCGTATCGATCGACGCGCCGTCCCGTTTCCACTGATCCCCGATGTCGGAAACCAGTTCGGTCAGATCCGTTTCCAGGGACTGTTCGCCCCCTTCCCCGCGCGCGAAGGTCAAATATCCTTCGATCATCTTCTCCATTTCGGAGACGTTTTCCTTCAACTCCGCGATTTCAGGGTCTTTCCCCAACATGGCCAGTTGAAGCTTCATCCGTGTCAGCGGGGTGCGCAGATCGTGACTGACACCGGATAACATATCCGTCCGCTGCCGGACCTGCCGGCGGATACGCTCGCTCATCAAGTTGAAAGCCTGGGTAGCTTGGCGGACTTCCAGCGCGCCTTCGGGTTTCACATCCGCATCCGCTTCCCGGCCCTTGCCGAAACTGTCCACCGCCGTCGCCAGACGCCGGATCGGCCGAACCTGGTTGCGCATGAAAACCGACGCGACCGCGAACAGGACGAGCGAGGTTCCCACCATCCACATGATGAAGATATAGGTCGTCGAACTGAAGACGCGGTTGCCGGGAACGATGACCCGCAGCACGCCATCCGCCAATTGCACATCGACAACCACTTCCTGGCGGAAGGATCGACTGTCGATCCGGAATGGGCGCTTCACCCGTTCCCCCAGCGCCTTGGCCAGCAGACTGTGAATAAGGCCGCTGGCGTCCTCCGCCGGTTCGTTCGGCAAAATTTCCCCGGGACGCAAAATCAATTCGAGCCCCATATTCGCCCGCGCGCTTTCGAAGAGCTCCTGCGTTTTTTCCGGCGCGTCGTACATGCGGTCGAGCACCATGGCGATATCGCCGGAAATTCCGCTGACCAGCCGCCAGGTGATGGAATCCCAATGCCGGTCGTAAAAAATCCAGGTGGAAACAATCTGCAGCAGGATCAAGGGTGAGATGATGATCAACAGCGCGCGGCCGTACAGCGTTCGCGGCAGAAAATTCTTCAGCTGAAATCGTTCCAACGCCACGCCCCGTCAATCCGGCCGAAGCACATAGCCGCGCCCCCGCACTGTGTGCAAATAGCGGGGAATGCGGGTGTCGGGCTCTATCTTACGACGCAGACGCGTCACCTGGACGTCGATGGTCCGATCCCCGCCATTAATATCGCATAGGGAGCACAATTCCTCCCGGCTCATGATCCGTCCCGGCTCCCGCGCAAGGGCGGTCAGCAATTGCGCTTCGGTCGAGGTCAGGCGCATCGGTTTGTCCGACCGGGTCAGGATCTGACGTCCGACATCGAACAGGACCTCGCCCATGGTAACCATCATGGGGCCGGCCGGCGCCTGTGCGGTTGGGGTCCGCCGCAAGATCGACTGGATACGCAGCACCAATTCGCGCGGCTCGAAGGGTTTCGACAAGTAATCGTCAGCGCCGGCTTCCAACCCGTCGATGCGGGCCTCGGTCTCGCCCATCGCGGTGAGCATCAGGATCGGGATCTGGTCCGCGGTCCGGACGTATCGGGTAAATTCCAAGCCGCTTTCCCCCGGCAACATCACATCGACGATCAACAAGTCGAACTGAAAAGATGCAAGCTTGGAACGCGCTTCATCGGTATCGGCGGCGGACGTGACACGAAACCCTTCTTCGGTCAGAAACCGCTGCAACAGGTCGCGCAACCGCGTGTCATCATCGACAACCAGGATATGCGCCGCGTCCACCATGTTGTTCATGCCGCACCACCCGCCTTTTGCGCCGGGCATGCCGACGCTCCACCCTCAGGCCATCCTCAGGGACGCCGCTTTGTCGCGCCGAACCGGGACCTGTCTTCATCATCCGACATAATGCCGAGCATCACTTTTCGGAACCCTTCCACCGCCTCCGCACCGGCCTGGCGATAGGCGCGCGCCAATCTCTGGCGCTGGGTTTCGGTCAACTGTTCCTCAAGTGCGCGGCCCTTGTCGGTCAGGGTCAACAGCCGCTGGCGCCGATCCGATGCGCCCTGCCGCTGCACAATGTAGCCCTCTTCGACCAACTGGCTCAACACACGGCTCAGACTCTGCTTGGTGATCTGAAGGATCGACAGCAAGGACGATACGGTCGCCCCGGGATAGCGGCCGACAAAGTAGATCACCCGGTGATGCGCCCGCCCCAAGCCGCGATCCGCCAGGATGCGGTCCGGCTCGGAAATAAAATCGCGATACCCGAAGAAGAGCATTTCGATGCCCTGGCGCAATTCCTCTTCCCGCAGGAAAAGGGGGTTCGCGCCGGGCTTGGCGGAGGACGGCCCCGATGACGGGAGCGAAGACCGATTGGGAGAATTTATGTCAGCCATGTTGACTTATATGCATGACGCTGATACACCGCGCAACCACTTCGATTGTTACTTTGTGACTTTCTGAAGCATATCGAAGAAAGGTTCTTATCACAGAATCAGGTTCTTGGGTTAGGTCCTTTCGTTTTGAAACTATCCGTGGATACCGTGTATCGGTATCCCGAACGGGCGGGAAACGGGTCCCCAACCGGCGTGGACAATCACCGGCGGGACAAAAAGATTGTGGAGCACAACATGTCGCCGACATTCGACGATCGCGATGGGTACATCTGGTACAACGGGGAACTTAAGCCGTGGCGGGACAGCAATGTGCACGTTCTGTCGCACGCGCTGCATTACGCCTCGGCCGTGTTCGAGGGCGAGCGCGTTTACGGCGGCAACATTTTCAAGCTGACCGAACATTCGCAACGCCTTGTCCGGTCCGGTGAATTGCTTGACTTCAAGGTCCCCTACACCGTTGAAGAAATCGACGCCGCCTGCAACGCGGTCGTGAAAGCGAACAATATTGTCGACGGCTATGTCCGCCCGATTGCCTGGCGCGGATCGGAAATGATGGGCGTGTCGGCGCAGAGCACCCGTATCAACGTCGCCATCGCGGCCTGGGAATGGCCGTCCTATTTCTCGCCGGAAGCGCGCATGAAGGGCTTGCGGATGCAGATTTCCGATTGGCAGCGCCCGGCCCCGACCACAGCGCCGACCGCCAGCAAGGCAGCGGGTCTGTACATGATCTGCACGCTTTCAAAGCATAAGGCGGAAGCAGCCGGCTATAATGACGCATTGATGATGGATTATCGCGGCCTTGTCGCTGAAGCGACCGGCGCCAACATCTTCTTCCTGATGGACGGCAAGCTGCACACGCCGACGCCGGATTGCTTCCTGGACGGCATCACCCGCCGCACGGTCATTGACCTTGCAAAACGCGAGGGGATCGACGTCATCGAACGGCATATCCAGCCGGAAGAACTGTCGAACGCAACGGAAGCCTTCCTGACCGGCACCGCCGTGGAAGTCACGCCGATTTCGGAAATCGGGCCGTACAAGTTCACGCCCGGCCAGTTGAGTCAGACGCTGATGGGCGCCTATGACCATGAAGTGCGCCGTACTGACGACCGCGCCGCGCTGGTCAGCACAAGCGCCGCTTAAGGGACTTTTCCCGAAAGGACGTTATCGCCATGCCGTTTGAAATCGCCGATCGCTGGTTCGATTTCAAACGGCTGGACGATGACATCATCCATATTTGGGAACCGCACGTCATCCCGCTCATGCGGTGCAATATCTGGCATGTCCGTGGGCGTGACCGCGACATGATCGTCGATACGGGGATGGGCGTCATATCGCTCCGCGACGCCACAAGCCACCTGATCGACAAGCCCGTCATGGCAGCCGCGACCCACGCCCATATTGACCATGTGGGATCCCATCACGAATTCGACGAATGCCTGGTCCACCGGCTGGAAGAAAAAGATCTGGCCGAGCCGTATTGGGAACAAAGCCTTTATCTCGAAAACGAAGACCTTGTCCGTCAACTCGCCGAGTCCGGCTATCATTGCGACATGGGACAATGCTATATCGACGCCCTGCCGCATGAAGGCTACGACCCTGGCGCCTATGCCCTTCAGGGCACCACGGCGACCCGCGTGGTCGAGGATGGCGACATCGTCGATCTGGGTGATCGCCAATTTCAGGTCCTGCACATTCCCGGACATTCGCCGGGGTCGATAGGGTTTTGGGAAGAAACCACGGGCATCTTCTTTTCCGGCGACTGCATTTATGACGGCCCGCTTCTGGACGGGTTTTCGGACTCGAACATCACCGACTATATCGCCAGCATGAAACGCCTGCGCGACCTGCCCGTCCGCGTCGTCCATGCCGGGCACGACCCCAGCTTCGGGCGCGAACGGTTGCTGGAACTGATCGACGCCTATTTGGACCTGCGGGACAACTGACGCCCCCCAACGACATCGCCTTGTCTTCCAAAGACCGCTTTTCCCCTCTATCGTCACGCAAAACAGCACATACCTGAAATGGGGGAGAAATTTCCATGCAAGTCGGGATTATCGGCGTCGGCCTGATGGGGCACGGGATCGCGCGGAACGTCATGTTGAAGGGCAAGCACACACTGACCTTCCTTAACCATCCGGGCAATCAGCCGGTAGACGAATTACTCTCCCTGGGCGCGACCGCAAAAGACAAGCCGGCCGATGTGGCCGCGGCGGCGGATGTCCTCATCCTCTGCGTTACCGGCTCCCCTCAGGTTGAGGCAATCCTGACGGGGGAGGACAATGTCGTACCGGGTTTACGCCCGAACGCGGTTGTGGTGGATTGCTCAACCGCCCTTCCCGACTCGACGGTGCGGATGGCGGAAATTGTGACGGGGGCCGGCGCGCGTTTCCTTGACGCACCGATGACGCGCCTGCCGCAGCACGCCCATGCGGGCACGCTGAATCTGCTGGTCGGCGGCGACCCTGCCGTGTTGGCGGAGGTCTCCCCCGTCCTCGATTGCTTTGCGGAGAATGTAACCCATGTCGGCCCGGTGGGAACGGGGCATCGGATGAAACTGCTTCACAACTATGTCTCAGTCGGCTTCATGGCCCTGCTGGCGGAAGCGGCGGCGCAGTCGAACGATGCCGGCGTCGATCCCAAGACTTTCATCCATGTACTCCAGACCGGCGGCGGGGGCGGCGCCGCGCTCGACCGGTTGGCCCCGGCCATCCTGGAAGAGGCGCGCGACTCCGTCCCCTTCTTCATCGGCAACGGCGTCAAGGATATCGGCTACTACCTCTCCATGTCCGAAACAGCCGGTGCGCAGACAACCGTCGCCGACGGCGTCCTCACCGCCTTGAAGTCCATCGCGGACCAAGGCCACGGTCAGGACTACATGTCGGACCTCGTCGCGCATTTTCGGAAGTGATGCCCTGGGCTGTTTGGCCCAGTTCCATCTTAGCCTTCAGTCTTTTCCGCCAGAGCGGATAAGACCGAGACGACGTCGTCCAACCCATCACAGGGGATCGCGCCCAAATCCCTCAACTCCCGCGTCACGTCCACCGGCAGGTCGGAATTGGTTTCTTTCGGAACCTCGTTCAAACGACCGCCAACAACGACCGGCAACCGAAGGCCGCGCGAAGCGGCCGATGCCAGGACCTTTTCGCTATAGCTGCGTGCGACGCCGTTATAGGTGGAGACCGCGATCAAATCCGCGCCACCCCTAACGGCCCGATCGACGAGGATATCCGGATCCACCGATACGCCACCGTCGATCACCGCGACGCCGAGGCCCGTTAGCGCGGCCTCTACCAAATATTTTCCGTGTTCGTGAACGTCGCTTGTTCCGACGCATGCTTTCAGGCCGCGCGGTGCTATGCGCTTTGCGTCATCCGCATGTATCGAAAGCCAAGCGGCGGCCTTTTCATCCAGTTCCCGCGCCCATTCGGCCAGGATCAGCGGCGCCCTGACTTCATCTGTTGTTGGACCCGGACCGAACGCGGCTTCCAACCGCTTAGGCCCCAGGCGCCGGATCGCCAAAAGCATTTCGGCGGGGTCCTGGGTATCGATCCCAATTTCGTCCAACCCACCAAGAACGTTGGCCGCGAAGACACGGCCGCCGTCGACCATGCGATCAGCCATGGCCTCAACCCGCGCCCAATCGATCAAGGCTTCATAAGCGGGCGCATGCGCGGTCAGCCGGTGGGCGAAGGTTTGCGCGTCGATGATTTCCTGAACATCGGGAATGCGTTGATTCTCGGTCACCGGCACGGGATTGATCGCATGCCCGGATGGCCAGCGCCTTTGCGCCGCGATATCGGCAAGGAGGTAGTTGGCGAGGCTGGCGTAGTTCCCGGCCTCCGTCGATTGGTAGGAGACCGTATTCCCGAAAATCATCGTGCCCGGCGTATCCGTCACTTGGACGAGTGCCGCCTGAAAAGCCATACGGGAGAGGGGGTCGGAAAAGTGATGGCCGTAGCAATGGGAAAGCCGCGCGCCGATCAGGTCTTCAACGATGTGCTTTTCGACCAAGACCATGCCCAGGCTGCAGCACATATCCAGAAACAGACCGGCGAAGCCGTCATCCAGGTTGGAATGGACCAATATATCGGCCTCTTGTGCCGCAATCAGGCCCAGTGCCGTGACGGTCGCTTCCGTCGTCGCCACGTCGTCATCCCAACCGGGCAGGCGGAAAGTGAAATATTGTCCCAGATTGCCGAGTGCGGTCGCGCCCGCTTGCAGCGCCGCCTTGGTATTTTCCAAAGCGCCGGGCAGGCCCAGCATGAAGTCGCCGAAATGGGTGGCGGCCGGAACCGCTTCGGTAATCCGCCGAAAGTCTTCCGGGCCGGATAACACGATACCGGTGCCGCGCGGTGCGTCGGCGCGCATCGCTTCCGGATAACCCATCGACCAATCGAGCGTGATGCCGAAGCGGTCCACGGTCACACCCAAATCCCGACAGCGGTCATGAACCTGCGCCATGGCTTCCAAGGTTCGCTCCAGGCTGCGAAACCCGATATGGGCGTGCTGCATGATCCGGTCCGACGACAGTTTGAAGGCGGCCTCGGAGGGCAGGCCCGTTTCCCACAGGAAGCGGCTGGGGCGAAAGGCCGTCTGCGCCGCAAGGGCATGTCCGCGCGCCAGCAGTTCAGCGCCCGGTGTCAGATTTATGGGCAGAAGCTCGTTACGGTTCGGCAGGATCATTCCGCCAGTATTCAGCGGCGCACGCGGGCTAGCAACAAGAGTTCGACATCGTTTGGCCTGCGCTTTAGGGTCCGGGCCGAAATACACGGTTACTCGGACAAGACCATGAGCACAGAGGTGCAGCGTATCGGCTTCCTGGGCGTCGGCCATCTGGCCCGCTGCCTGATCGCAGGGTTCCTGAAATCCGGCCTGCCGGCCGACCGGATGATGCTGTCCCCGCGCGGACAGTCCAAGGCAATATCCGCGAAGACCGGCATTCCAGTCGCCGCGTCCAACGAGGCGTTGATCGACACTTGCGACACCGTCATCCTGGCCGTCCGGCCCGCCCATGCCGTGGATGCGGTGAGCGGCCTTCCCTGGCGCGCTGACCAGACTTTAATTTCCGCCTGCGCGGGCATTCCGATCGCCGAGTTATCCGCCGGCGCACCGGCAGCGGCCATCGCTCGCATCATGCCGGTGACAGCCGCCGAAATCGGAGCGAGCCCGACCGTTTACTTTCCCGCCGTCCCCAATGTCGCCGAGCTTGTCGCACGCCTCGGCCCCGCCATCCCTCTTTCCGAGGAAGGCGATTTCGAAACAGCCACGGTCAGCGCCGCCGTTTATGGCTGGGTCCAGAAACTGATCCAGGTTTCCGCCGATTGGGCCACGGCGCAGGGAATGCCGCCCGACACCGCCCGCCAGCTGTCTGCCGGGATGTTTTCGGCTGCGGGGCGAGTCGTTGCCGCCAGCGACAAACCGATGGAAGACCTTCTGGCACAACTTGCCACACCCGGCGGGATCACCGAATTGGGATTGCAGCACTTAGAGCAGGCCGAAGTGAGTGAAGCCTGGTCAGGTGCGTGCGACGCTGTGCGGGAACGGCTGACGAAAAGCTAGCCGCGCCCGCTCATGACGGATGGGTCGACCCGAATCCTGAATTCGCGTGCCGACGCCGACGAAGCAGGCCGATAACGGCAAGGCCCGAAAGCATAAGCGGCAGGGCGGCCGGTAAAGGAACCGCAGTCACCGTCCCATTGACGGTGATCGAGACCAGGTTGACGCCATATTCCTCACCGGAGTCATTGCCGTTGAATTGCAGGTGCAAGCCTTGGGTGACATCGATGACAGCCGGGGTAAGGATATCACCGAAAGAGAAAGCCCCTTCCGACCCGGATGCCGTCACCGCGCCCGTATCCGCATCGATTACGAGCCGGAGCATGATCGTGTCGACACCCCCCAGCCCTGTGCCCAACAGCGACAACCCGCTAAAGCCCTCGCCGCCCAGCCGCAACTGACCGCCGTTGTTGTCGGCGCGTTGCAGCCCCACAACACCGGTAGAATTGCCCAAGGCGAAGAAGAAGTCGTTATCGGTGGTTCGCGGCACATAGTCGATCGCCAGATCAATTGTCAGGTCGTCATAGGAATCCGGGTCGAGCAGATTCCAACGGAGCAATGTATTGCCAACCCCGTCAGGGCTGAGCCTGAGTTGGTTGCCCACGACGCTGGTCGGCGATGAGGCAAGGATCGACACGTCCGGATTGTTGAACATCTGCGCGCCGTTCTGAGTAATGTCCAGTAAGGCGGCACCTTGTGCCTGCCAAGCGCCGAGGGAAACGAATAAAGCGGAAAGCAAAGCAAGGATACGCATATCGGCGGTCCTTTCGGCCAGTCTAGATCAGAAAAGCAGAATAACAATCTATCCAGCTACCGCACAGAGGCTAACTTCAACCCTTGGTCACATAGCACAACGATGGTTCAAAATTTGTCTTTATCCACGCTCTTCAGGATCGAAACAGCTTGATCCGATGGACTGCCGTTTCTTAGAGTGTTGCGTTCGGTGCCCAATTCGCTGGCGGTAAAAATCTATCAGCGGGCAGGGAGAATCGGGAACGCGGTGAAATTCCGCGACGTGCCCAACGCTGTAAGGGGGAGGCGCGGCAAGGCCACTGGCCAAGGACCCGGACAAGGTCCAAGGGCTGGGAAGGCGCCGTCAGCCAGAGAACCCGAAGTCAGAAGACCGGCCGGACATCATAGTCTCCATCGCGCGGACGGCGATGCGGAAGCTTTGCATCGAAGGGGAAAGAAGATGCAGTTGAAACCCGTGTCCGAAATCCAAACCGAACCTGATTTTCCCAATTCCAATTTGGTGTCTGCCGGCGCCTTTACCGACGCCGAGCGGGACGCCGTCTATCGCGCGATCTTCAGCCGGCGCGACGTGCGCGGCCAGTTCCTACCCGACCCTATCGACGACGCCGTCCTGCAACGAATTTTACTGGCGGCACATCACGCCCCTTCGGTCGGCTTCATGCAGCCCTGGAACTTCATCGTCATCCGGGACGCGGCTATGAAGACACGCGCGAAAGCCGCCTTCGAACGCGCCAACGAGGAAGCCGCCGCATTGTTCGACGACGACCGCGCCGCCCTCTATTCCCGGCTGAAGCTGGAAGGCATCACCGACGCGCCCATGAATTTGTGCGTTACCTGCGACCGCAGCCGCGGCGGCAAGGTCGTGTTGGGGCGGACGCATAACCGCGATACGGATCTCTACAGCACCGTTTGCGCGGTTCAGAACCTGATGCTCGCCGCCCGCGCCGAAGGGATCGGCACCGGCTGGGTCAGCATCTTCAACGAGGCGGATATCCGGGACCTATTGGGCCTGCCGGAGGCAGTCGTCCCCGTCGCCTATCTGTGCCTCGGCCATGTGAAGGAACTCTACGCCGCCCCGGAACTGGAAGCGCGTGGCTGGCGCAAACGACTGGACCTGCAATCCCTGATCTTCGAGAATCGCTGGGGTGACGCCCCTTTTAATCCAAGGTCTGGCGATACCTGAACAGGGCGATGGCGGTTACGACCGCCATGATGCCGGTAAGCGCGAGCATGTCCGGCCACAGGTCCGGCAGTTCCGCGCCCTTCAACATCACCTTGCGAATGATGCGGATAAAATGGGTGGCCGGGATCGCCGTGCCCAAACTCTGCGCCCAACCCGGCATGCCGGCAAACGGGAAAAGAAAACCGGAAAGCAGGATCGACGGCATGATGAAAAAGAAGGACATCTGCATCGCCTGCATCTGGTTCCGCGCCACGGTCGAAAACAGAAAGCCGAGCGCCAGATTGACCACGATGAACAAGTTCAGGCCAAGAACGAAGCCGCCCAGCGCCCCATCGAAGGGCACGTTGAACAACAGCCGCGCGACGATGAAGAAAACCGCTGTTTGAACGAAACCGACCAAGACATAGGGAAGGATCTTGCCCGCCATCACCTCCGCCGGGCGCACCGGCGTCGCGATCAGGGTTTCAAGCGTGCCGCGTTCCCGTTCACGGACAATGGCGATCGCGGTCACCATGATCATGGTCATCGACAGAATGATCGCGAGCAGCCCCGGCACAATGTTGTAGGTGGTTATGCCCGCAGGATTGTAATTGCGATGGACGATCACCCCGAAAGGCTCCGGCCCGGCCGCCAAATCGGATACCGCCCCCGGCAAGGCCTGATTGATCGCGGAGGACACGATCCCGGATAACGCGGCCACCGCCCCGCCGGTCGCGGTTGGATCGGATGCGTCCGCCTCGATCAATATGTTCGGGCTTTCGCCGCGGATCACATCACGTTCGAAATTCGGGGGGATGGTCACCACGAATGTGGCCTCACCCTGCCGGAACGCTTTTTCGGCCGCCGCCGCCCCTGCAACCGGTTTTTGGATGTCGAAATAGGTCGAGTTGGACAGGGCCGAAACCATGGCCCGCGACACCGGCCCGCTGTCGTTCATTTCTATCAGCGTCGGCATATGGCGCGGATCGGAATTGATCGCATAGCCGAACAACAGAAGCTGCACCACCGGCAAGGCGATCATCATGGCGAAGGTCATCCGATCCCGCCGCATCTGCAGGAATTCCTTCACCAGCACCGCCACGAAGCGATCGATCGAAAGAAACGCGGTCATGACGGGTCTTTCCCGGATGGGGGCACGGCGAAGTTATCGGAAGCCCCGGTCATCAAATGGATGAACGCTTCCTCCAATCCGGTCGATCGTTCCGTGACCCTAACCTCGCCATCGCCGTCCAACGCGTTCACGGCCGCCGCCAATCGTGCTTTGTCGGTACCGGAGGCGTGCAGAACCGATCCGAAGCGGGCGACCTGTTCGACGCCCGGCGCGCCTTCCAAGGCATGCTCCAACGCGCGCAGGTCGGGGCCGGAGATTTCGTAGGTGGAAAGCCCGACGATGGAAGGAATATCGCGGGAAGGGCCGTCGATCAGCTTCCGGCCATAGGCGATATAGGCGATATGATCGCACTGCACGGCCTCGTCCATGTAATGGGTCGAGACCAGCACGGTGACCCCGTTATCGGCCAATGCGCGGATCTCCCGCCAGAAATCCCGCCGCGCCTTCGGGTCAACCCCCGCCGTCGGTTCATCCAGCAGCAGAAGTTCTGGGTCGTGGATCATGCAGGCCGCAAGCGCCAGGCGTTGTTTCCACCCGCCGGACAATGTGCCCGCCAATTGTTTCGCGCGGTCCGACAGGCCCAGATCCTCGAGCGCCCGGGCGACACGCCGACGGCGTTTCGGCATTCGGTACATCCGCGCCATGAAGTCCAGATTCTCGCGAATGGAGAGATCTTCATAGAGCGAGAAGCGCTGCGTCATATAGCCGACGCGCGCTTTGATCTCGCTTGCCTGTCGGACGATGTCGTATCCCAGGCATTTGCCGGTGCCGCCATCGGGTGTCAACAAACCGCACATCATCCGGATCGTGGTCGTCTTGCCGCTGCCGTTCGGCCCGAGGAATCCATAGATAGAGCCGCGCGACACGGCCATGTCGAACCCATCGACGACAAGTTTGTCACCGAAACATTTGGTCAGGTTCCGCACGTCGATGACAGGGGACCCGCCTGCCCCATTCGGGCCGGGCGTTGTCATTGCGGTTCGGATTCCACCGTGACCGGCTGACCGGGCAATAGGTGCTCCAATCGCCGTTCCAAGGGGATTGCCTTTGCCATGAAAACCAGCCTGTGCCGTTCCTCCCGACTGTAGATCACCGGCGGGGTAAACTCTGATTCCGACGCGACGCTGGTTATGCGTGCCTCGAAAGGCGCGCCGCAGCCATCGCAGGCGACGCGAACGACGCGCCCCACATTGAATTCCCCGCGCCGCTCCTCCGGCACGAAGAAATGCACCTCCAGCGCTTTCGGCGGCAGGATCGACAATACCGGGTTCGACGGTCCGCTCACCTCGCCGGGGTCTAGGTAACGGCGCTCGACCCGTCCCGACACCGGCGCATCCACGCTGTACTTGTCCAGGGTGATCACCGCCCGCTCCACGGCGGCTTGCGCCGCGGACAAGGCGGCGCGGGCTGCGTCGATTTGCTGAGGACGGGCCGGCAAACGCGCCACGGCAAGTTCCGCCTCAAGCTGCGAGACACGCGCCGTCGCCGTCTCAAAGGCGGTCTTGTCGTTTTCCAACGCGGTTTCGGACGCAACGCCCGTGATCGTCAGCCGCGCCGTTCGGTCATAGTCCCGTTTCGCCTTGTCGCGGGTTATCCGCGCCTCGGCCAGGTCCGCTTCTATCACCCGCAATTCTTCCGGCCGGCTGCCGGTTTGAAGATTGGCGAGTTGCGCGGCCGCGGCCTGTTCCTCCGCCTGCGCGGCGGTCAAGGCGGACAAGGCATCCGACTGTTCCAGATTGAACAGAAAATCGCCTTCCTCGACCATGTCGCCTTCACGGACCGATATGGAGACAAGACGCTGCGTCACGACCGGCGCCACATAGACGAGGTCTGCTTCGATATAGCCGTACAGGACCGGATCCAGCGGCGGATTGAAAAAGGCCGCGACCATCGCGAAAAAGCCGGCAATTGCAGCGATTATGTCGCTCATGCCGCGACCTTCCGCACCTTCAAACCATTCATCACAATGTCCAAATGCTGGGTCACGAAATCAGCCTCGCTGACGCCCGGTGGCAGTCCGATGCCGAATATCCTACCCATGATGATATTGGCGATGATCGGCCCCATGACACAGCGCATGGCGACCGCGTTGTGGACCGGACGCAGCTGCCCGCAGGCAACCCCCTCCTCGAACAAGGCGGAGAAGGAGGTGACCGCCCGTGCGATGACTTCCTTGCGATAAAACTCCGCCAATTCCGGGAAGGACGCAGCCTCCGCGATAACCAGCAGGGGAATCGCCGCCCGTGTCGGGTCCTTCAGCCGCGCCGCAATGGCCTGGACGAGCCCGGCAATCACCTTGGCCGGATCGTCCGTTCTTGATGCCGCGGCGGTTGCCGCCTCATCCACCAGGGGGCCGACCGCGCGGCGGACCAAGGCTTCAAAAATGGCCTGTTTGGTCGGGAAATACTGATAGACGGCCCCTTTGGAGATACCCGCCGCGGCGGCAATATCGTCCACCCGCGTGGCCGCGAACCCGCGTTCCATGAACAAATGAACGGCGGCATCCAGCACTTCATCCGGCCGGTCGGCGGCGCGGCGGCGGAACTTGGGTTTTGGTTTGGCGTCCGGTTTCATTCTCCATAAATAACTGACTGGTCGGTTAGTTACAAGAACAAACGCCCGCATTGGCGGACAGCCTGCCGCACGACCATCCGCTTAGACGATGTCGTAGTGGAAAACCTTCGCGATGATCCGCCAGCCGTCCTCGGTGCGGATCAGGGACAGGAAGTCGGTGAAATACCGTTCGCCGATGGCGCAATTGACCCGCGCGAATGCCGTGTTGGGCCCCGCGAAGTCGATCGACTGGATCGCGTCCCGACGCGCCTCGCCCCTAGCAGCTGGGGGTTCCCGCTTGTCGACGACCGGGAAATACTCGTCCATGCCCAAGTTCACCAAGTCAGGCGCGGTCGCGCAAACATAGCGCGCCTGGGGGTGGAAAACGCGGCCCAGTATTTCCGTATCGCTGTGATATAGGCCGTCAAAATAGTCATTCAGGGTTTCCGTCACGCCGTCAAAATCGGGGCTCATCATTTCCTCCTGCTCAAGGGGTCGACTATAGGGCATAAAATTGAGGGCCGTCCCGGCAAACGATCAAACGCTGCCGGAACGGCCCTGCCCGGACTAACCGATCAATCCTTCCGCCTGCATCGCCTTGATGACGGCAGGCCGTTTGGCGATGCGTTCGACAAATGCCGCGACATTCGGCCAGCGGTCCAGTCCGATGCCCGTCGGCACCGCCCAGGAGGCGACGACAAAATTATAGGCATCCGCGACCGTGAAACCCTTGCCCAGAACGAATTCCCGTCCGTCCGACAGAAGCCGTTCCAGATGGGCGAATTTCTTGAACAGTTTCGCAAGCGCGGCTTCCTTCACCGCGCCTTCCGGCGGCGTGTCCGCAAAAAACGGGGAAAAGCTTTTGTGCAATTCCGACGCCGTGAAGTTCAGCTGCTGCTGAAGACGCACGCGGTCGACCGAACCGGGGGTCGGCGCCAATCCGCTTTCCGGCGCTTTGTCCGCCAGATATTGCAGGATTGCCGGGGCCTCGGTGAAAACATCGCCATCGCCCACCGACAAGGCCGGCACATAGCCGTCTGGGTTGATCGCGGTATAGTCGGCGCCCGTCTCGGTAACGCCTTTCTTGGCGTCTACCTTTTCGATTTCGAAACGCGCGCCGATTTCATTCAGCGCGATATGAACAGCAAGCGAGCAAGATCCAGGAATGTAGTAAAGCTTCATTGATTCAATCTCCATTGATGGGGCCTACAAGGCCTTTCGGTTGACCGCGGCGTCTTTGCCGTTGGAGACTGAAATAGGTTTTACGATTTCCATTGTAAATGAGGTATCCTTTTGATACTTCACTTTGCAGTTTCCATTTGGTAACCACCTGACACAGCTTGGCACACATGGCCCTGAAACTTCGCAAGAACAAAAGTCCCGCCCCGCCGCCATCCTGTCCCTTGACGGAATGCATGGCCGTGATCGGCGGCGCTTGGACGGTAAACGTCATTTGGTATCTGCGCGCAGGCCCGCGCCGGTTCAGCGAATTGCGCATGGATATACCGCCGATATCACCGAAAGTGCTGACGACCCGCCTTCGGGAATTGGAGGAGCGCGGCGTGGTCAGCCGGCAGGTCAAACCCACCTCGCCGCCTTCGGTCGAATACTCGCTGACCGAACTGGGACAGGAACTGGTCCCGGCCATCGAGGGGATCGTAAAGGTCGGGGAAAAATTGAAAGCCCCTTGAGCGACCGACCGGCGGGCTTGTTGGATACACACCAGGGAAAAGGAAACGAAATATGGCGGACAGTATGACAGCGGCGGTAATTGGTCTCGGCTCCATGGGATGGGGCGCGGCGGTATCGCTGCTGCGCGCCGGCATTCCCACCACCGGCGTGGATGTGCGGGAAGACGTGCTGGCGAAGTTCTCGAAAGAAAGCGGCATGATCGCCAAAACCTCATCGGCGGCCGTGGCGGCAGCCGATGTCGTCTTCGTCTTCGTCGTGAACGCATCCCAGGCCCAGCAGGTCCTGTTTGGAGAGAACGGCGCGGCCGCCACTGCGCGGCCCGGTACCGTCTTCGCCCTATGCGTGACCATGCCGCCCAGCGCCACAATTGATCTGGCCAAGCGTCTGCAGGATGCCGGCATGCTGGTGATCGACGCGCCGGTATCCGGCGGTTCGGTCAAAGCGGCCGCGGGCGAGATGAGCATCATGGGGTCCGGCGCGGCCGAAGCCTTCGACAAGGCCGCCCCGGCGCTGGATGCGATCTCCGCCAAGATATTCCGATTGGGGGAAGAGATCGGCACCGGCAGCCAGGTGAAGATGATCAACCAGCTGCTGGCCGGTGTGCATATCGCCGCCGCCGCCGAGGCTATGACATTGGCCAAGGCCGTGGGGCTGGACCTGCAAACCGTCTTCGAGGTGATTTCCGAAAGCGCCGGCAATTCATGGATGTTCGGCAATCGCGGCCCGCATATCGTCCAGGGCGACTACACGCCGCATTCCGCCGTCGACATTTTCGTGAAGGATCTGGGAGTCGTCTCCTCTGAGGCCGGCGACGCCGCCTGCCCCACGCCGCTGACGGAAACCGCCCTGGCTTTGTTCAAGGAAGCCAGTGACAAAGGTTTGGGGCGCGAGGACGACGCGGCGGTCGCCAAATTATTGGCGGAACGCGCCGGGATAAAACTGCCGGGAATGTAGGGCCGTGCCGAAACCCATCACGCTTAAACATCTGTTTGAGCATCACCCGAAACGGGAAGGACTCTATAAGTTCCTACTGCTCCTTTCCGTTCTGATCGGCTATTTCGGGTATCTCAGCTGGGAATACGACCTGAAAACCGGCGGTATCGTCGCGGGCCTGACCTGGAGTTTCTTCGTGCTTTGCACGCCAATCGCCGATGCGGGGTTTCTGCTCGACTTTCCGGTCCGGCTGATCACCGGCATGCGAATGTTCCTGACGGAAATGTTGGTCTGGGTCATCGCCATCGGTATCAATCTGGTTGGGGTTTTCCTGGCGCCGGAGTCCTACGAAAAGACGTTTCTCACCTCGCTTTTCCACAAGATTCTGACCCATCCCTGGCCCTATTGGAGCATCATCCTGCTTTGCGCGGCAGGCACATTCCTGTCCGTCCGCTTCGGCGACGAAATGATGGACGTGGTTGCCCACCGTGACCGGGATGTCTTTCATCGGCATGGATTCCTGCACAAGGTCATTCTCATGATCGTGCTCTTCGTTCTGATCCTCTGGGCCTATTACCATCTGATTGAAAAGCTGGGCGTCGATTTACCCGCCTAAACCGGCACCGGCCGTCAGTCCGCGGATACCGACCGATAGATCTGGAGCATGGTCCGGTCTATCTCGGCGCGGGCGCGCCGGCGCCATTCCCCGGCAGCGATCTCCATTTCCGCCGGCGGGTCCTTCACCACCGCATCGTATGCCGCCCGCGCCTCCTCGTCGTAAGCATAGACGGCGACCGCAACCATCCCCTTGCCCGGTACCAGCATATAGCCGGCCAAGCCCGCGCCGAAATGCATGGTACCTGTCTTGGCCCAGACATTCAGCGCAAGCGGCGGTTCCAACATCCGCCGCTTCAACCCCCCGTCCCAACCGGCCGGGGTCAGCAATGCCGGAAACGGAACGCCGGCGACAAACCTATCCGCGTTCTTCGCCAACAGGCGCGCCATCGCGCGCGGCGTCAGGCGCGCCTCTGCGTCCAAGCCGGAAAAATTGGTCAGGGAGAAACCGGTGATTTCCGGATGCCGTTCGATGAGCCACGCCATCGGGTTGTCTTGCCCCAGGGCCGCGCGCCCCAACATCTCCGCCATCGGATTGCTGGAAGTCCAGAGCATTTCCCGCACCAGGTCTGAAACCGGCGCACTTTCATGCCGTGCGATTTCCTGCTGGCAACGCCCTTCGCCCGGTTCGGGCGTCGGAAGATCGACGCCCAACCCCGCCGCATAGGCGCGAAACAGATCGACCGCCTGACGCGGCGGATCGGGATGGGCAAACCAGTCAGTCCCGGTCCTGCCGGGAACCGGTGCGCCCGGCGGCACGGTCCAACCAATCCCATCCTTCGAGAGGTGTCCGCGATAGGCCCCTTCCGCCACCATCAACCCGGCAAGGTGCGGATTGTAAGCGGCATCCCCCGGCTGTTTCGGCTGAATGGGCCCCGATGCCTCCACCGGCGCATAGGCCAGCGCCTGCGCCCCTGTCATCGCCTCTTTGGCATTCAGGGCAAGCCCGAACAGATCCTCCACATCGAAGGCCGGATCGCCCCGGCCGATCAGCGCAACTGCATCGCCGTTCCGGCATACACGCGTGGTGAAGGTCAGGTCCGACGGTACGGTATCAAGCACCGCCAAAGCCGTGACGAGTTTGGCAGTGGAGGCGGGTAGCATCGGCCAGGCTGCCCCCTGCCCGACTTCGCGGCCGCTTTCCACGTGGACGGCATGCCAGGCAATCGGGGTTACAGGCGGGGTTTGTGGCGTAGGTGTTTCGGGTAGGGGCTTTTGCGCACAGGAGGACAGAACGAGGATCGAGAGAAGGAGGATCGTAGCCCGAGCCTGAACGACAGTCTTCAACCGCCTCAATCCTTCCACCGTTCCCGTGCTTCCTGGTCGCTGTCGCGGCTATCGACCCAGCGGGTGCCGTCGCCGGTGTCTTCGACCTTCCAGAACGGGGCTTCGGTTTTCAGATAATCCATCATGAACTGACAAGCGGCGAAGGCGTCGCCGCGATGGCTGCTGGCCGCTGCCGTCAGGACGATGACCTCTTCCGGGTTCATGGTGCCGTAGCGGTGGATGATCAGGCTGGCTTCCAGGTCCCAGCGTTTGTTCGCTTCGGCCTCGATCCGTTCCAGCATCTTTTCGGTCATGCCGGGATAGTGTTCGAGGGTGAGGGTTGAGACCGACGCACCGTCATTCACATCACGAACGAGACCGGTGAAGGCGCACAATCCCCCAATTTGCGGATTACCCTTGGTCAACGCCTTCAATTCGGCGCCGACATCGAATTCGCCGCGCTGGACGCGTACCGCCATTGCCCTATCCGCCGGTAACCGGCGGGAAGAAGGCAACCTCGTCACCTTTCCCGATCGGCGCGTCGTAATCCGCGAATTCCTGGTTGATCGCGACCTTGATGGCCGAGGTATCGGCGAAGGCCTTTTCATAGCCGCCGCCCTTTGCCACCAACCAATCGACGAGCGCGCGCGGCGTCGTTACATCGGCGGGCGGGTCGATAGCCTCTTCCCCGATGCCGATGCGCTGGCGCAACCAAGCGAAGTACAGAACCTTCATGACGTTTCTATCCCATCAACTCACTGAAAGGCAGATAGGCAACCGATTGACCTTTTTCCAGCCGCTCGACGTCCTCGCCCAGTTCCACGAAACCGTCCGCGCCGACCAGCGACGTCAGGATGGCCGCGCCGCTGCGCCCGTATTTTTCGACGATGGGCATGCCGGTGTCATCATAGCCGGAAATCCGCGCCCGCACGAATTCGCGCCGGTCGCGCTTCTTCTTATAGTCGAAACCGGCAACCGCCCGCATCCGGTGCGGCGGCTTTGCGGTCTGGCCGCCGAGGCCTTGCAGTAGCGGGCGCCCGACAAGCGCGAAGGTGGTGAAGGCCGCGACGGGATTTCCCGGCAGGCCGACAATGGGAACGGAACGGCCGTCCCCCGCCGTCACTTGACCAAGCCCGACCGGCCGGCCCGGCTTGACCGCAAGGCGCCAGAAGTCGACCCGGCCCTGTGCCTCGATGGCAGCCTTGATGTGGTCTTCCTCGCCCATCGACATGCCGCCTGAGGTCACGACCGCATCCGCACCCGCCACGGCGCGTTCCAAAGCGGCCGTGATGCCGGCCCGGTCGTCCTTCTGGATGCCAAGGTCTGTAACCTCCGCCCCCATCGCCGCCAATAGCGCGCGTAGCATCAAACGGTTTGAGTCATAAAGCTTGCCCAGCGGTAGCGGCTGACCGGGCTCCACAATCTCATCCCCGGTCGATAGCAGCGCCACACGCAAGCGCGCGAAACACTCAACCGTCGTCAATCCCTGGGTCGCCAGCAAACCGATATCCGCAGGGGTCAAACGGCTTCCCGCCCTTAGCAGGATATCTCCGGCGGCCACGTCTTCCCCAGCGCCGCGCAGATTGGCCCCGCGTTTGATACCGGGTTGCAGCGTGACGATGCCGTCCCGCTCCACGCAGTCTTCCTGCATCATGACCGTATCTGGGCCGCCCTTCTCCCCGCCGGGGATCGGCGCGCCGGTGAATATCCGCACAGCCTTGCCGCGCGGGGCCGGTCCGTCCAACGGATGGCCGGCGGCGACGCGGCCGATTACGGGTAGCGCCGTCTGCTGTTCCGCAGAGAGATCATCAAAATAGACCGCATAGCCATCGACGGCGGAATTGCGATAGGGCGGCACGTTCTGTACCGCCTCGATCTGCCGTGCCAGGACACGCCCGACGGCCTCGGTCAGCGGCACCGCCTGTTCCCCGACGACCGGGCGTACCCGTTCCGCCAATTGGGCCAGAGCGTCATCCAACGGCAGAAGCGGTCCGTCGAAGGCAAAGCAGTCGTCGCTGAGTTGCGCCATCCGTCCCCCGACCCGTTACGTGGCCCGGGCCAGGCCCGTATGACCGGTGATGAAATCGCCGATCGACTGGATATCGTTAAGGTCCAGGCGTGGGATGGTCAGGCCGGGCAGGTTCGCATCGCTGGCGACCGCCACGATATTCGGATCTTCCTTCCACAGCATCGTCTTGCCGACCTCGGCGCGATAGACCTCCATCTTGATATGAGCCTCCGTCTTGAAGCCTTCGACCAGCAACAGATCCACCGGCGTCATCCGTGCGATCAGATCTTCCAGACGCGGTTCCGGATCGTCGCGCAATTCATGCATCAACGCCCATCGGTTCGCCGACCCGATCATCACTTCCGTCGCGCCGGCGGCGCGGTGCTCATAGGAATCCTTGCCGGGCTTGTCGACATCGAAACGATGATGCGCGTGCTTGATGGTGGAAACCCGCAAGCCGCGTGCCGTGAGGTTGGGGATCAACGCCTTCATCAAGGTCGTCTTGCCGGAACCGCTCCACCCCGTAATACCGAATACCTTCATCCCCGAACCGCCCAACACACAATTATTTCTTTGTTCTTATTTCTTCACTCTCCGGCCCGAAACAGCCGGTTCTCACTCGGCTGGACTGTCCTGCACCATATGGCGCAGGCCCGCCCGCAGATAATCGAACCCGGTGATCAAGGTTAGAATCGCGGCGATCCAAATCAAGACCAGACCGATCAGTTCGGAGGGGATGGAGTCCGGGCTCGCCTCACCAACCACAAGGAAGCCCAATGCCAGCATTTGAATACTGGTTTTCCATTTCGCCAATCCGCTGACCGGCACGCCGACACGAAGCTCGGCCAGGAATTCGCGCAACCCGCTTACCGTGATTTCCCGAATCAGGATGACAAGGCCCGGCAACACGTCGATGCCGGTCAAATCCCCCCGTGCGGCCAGCATCAGGATGATGGACGCGATCAGAAGCTTGTCGGCGACCGGGTCGAGAAAACGCCCCAGTTTGGAGACCTGCCCCATCTGGCGGGCGGCGTAACCGTCGAAGAAGTCTGTGACACAGGCCAGGGCATAGAGACCGAAGGCGGTCCAGCGCACGGCGTCGCCGTCAAAGAACAGCAAAGCGATGATCGCGGGAATCACCACGATCCGCGACATGGTCAGCACATTTGGAATACTGAAAATCATACGCTTGCCGCCCCAGCCACCCCGGCACCCCGCCAGTTCCTTTCTTAATAGCAGCTAAAGCGGCCCTTTCTCAATGGCCGCGAATACAGGAAGGGAAGCCCTAGGGTGAGCGAATTCAACGAGAAACCGGTTGTGCGATTTACCGGGCGCATGGTGGTGTACCCGGACCGCCTGAGGAACAAAGGAGTTTTTGATGGCCGAGGTCCATCGCATGGCCGAGCAGGGCTATCAAAATGCCGCGGCGACTTACCGCGCCGGCCGCCCCGACTATCCCGAAGCGCTAGCCCCGATACTGCGCGACGAGCAGGGAATAGTTCCGGGGAAAACAGTCCTTGATCTGGGCGCCGGAACCGGAAAATTCACGGCGCGTCTGGTTGCGACGGGCGCGGCGGTCATTGCAGTCGAACCCGTCGAGGCCATGCGCGGCGAACTGGCCACGGCTCTGCCGACGGTGGATCTGCGCCCCGGAACGGCGGCCGCGATCCCCGCCGACGACGCCAGTATCGATGCCGTCTTCTGCGCCCAAGCCTTTCATTGGTTCGCCACAGCCGAATCCCTCGCCGAAATTCGGCGCGTTTTGAAGCCGGGCGGATTGCTCGGCCTTGTCTGGAACGTGCGGGATGAGACCGTCGATTGGGTCGCCGCGTTGACGGATCTGATCACACCCTACGAAGACCATACCCCGCGGTACCGCCACATGATTTGGCGGAGCCTGTTTCCGGCCGCGGGCTTCTCCCCGTTGGAGGAGACGGCCTACCCCTATGCCCATGAAGGCCCGGCCGAGCAGGTGGTTCTGGACCGTTTCATGTCGATCAGCTTTGTCGCCTCGCAACCGCCGGCGGTGCGAAACAGGATTGAGGGGGATATCCGCCGCCTTATCGCTGGAACGCCTGCCCTTTCAGGACCAGGTTCCACCGCCTTTCCGTACATCACCCGTCTCTACACCTGCCGCAAAACGCATTAATTCACCAATCGGTGACTATAAGGATCGAGATGCCCCTTCACTTTGAACCGGCCGAGTATGAAGCGCGAAAATCCAAAACGGCAAAGGCCCTGAAACACGCCGATTTCGACGGATTGCTGATTTTCGCACCGGAAAGTCAGTACTGGATCTGCGGATACGACACGTTCGGCTTCGCATTGTTCCAATGCCTTGTCCTGACCGCGGATGGTGCATTGCACCTGCTGACCCGCGCGCCCGACCTGCGACAGGCGCAGCAAACCTCCACCCTGCCGGACGCCCAAATCCATATATGGCGGGACATCGAAGGCGTCCGGCCCGCGGATCAATTGAAGGACCTGCTGGTCGAACTGGGCCTCGGCGGAAAGCGGCTGGGAATCGAGACCAAAACCGCCGGATTGACCGCGTTCAACGGGGATATGGTGCGCGACGCACTGAAAGCCGAAACCCTGGTGGAGGCGAGCGATCTGATAGCCGGGCTTCGCCGGATAAAGAGCCCGGCAGAGCTGGACTGTATCCGCCGTGCCGCTGTGCTTTCAGACGACGCGCTGGACGCGGCGCTTGAAACAACACGGGCCGGCGCATCCGAAGGGGATATTCTCGCCGACATGCAAGGCGCGGTGTTCCGTGGCGGCGGCGATTATGCCGGCAATGAATTCATCATCGGTTCCGGCGAAGCCGCCTTGTTATGCCGCTATCAATCAGGCCGCAGGGTATTGGCGCCGTCGGATCAGTTGACGCTCGAATGGTCCGGGGCGTGGCGGCGCTATCACGCGGCGATGATGCGCACCCTGGTCATCGGCAGGGCAAACGACGTCCAGCGCCGCATGCATGCCGCCGCCGTCGAGGCGCTGGAAGCCTGCGAGCAGGCAATTCGGCCCGGCGCGCCCATGGGCGACGTGTTCGACGCCCATGCCCGGGTTTTCGATGCACACGGATTGCGCCATGCGCGGCTCAACGCCTGCGGCTATGGCATGGGCATCGCCTATAACCCGATCTGGGTCGAGTTCCCGATGTTCTATGAAGGAAACCCTTTGATCATGGAACTCGGTAACGCCTTCTTTCTGCATATGATTTTGATGGATTCAGAGACCGGTTTGGCAATGTGCTGGGGCCACAGCGCAATTTTGTCACCGACGGGTGTCGAACGACTCAGCCGCCACCCGCTCGATCTGGTCGAGCTTTAGCCGCAACCGGGCACCGTTAATAAATTATCTTAAACCGGTGACTTTTTTGTCACCGTGTGACGACGCGCACTTCGCCGCCCCCTCCCCACTGGTATCTCTCACACAGCCAGAAGGCGCTAATGGAGAGATGAAATGACGTTTGTAGATACTTTCAAGGGAACGATCCTGGCCGCTGCGGTGGCGTTCGGCTTTGCCGGCACCGCAAATGCGACTTCGATCACCCATTTCGATTTTACCGGGGCACCCGTGTCGCAGTCCGAAGCGACCGCGTTCGGCAGCCCGTTAAGTGCCACATTCTCCGGTGTCATGGAGGGCGTAGAAACGTCCGAAGTGACCGCGTTCGGTTTCAGCGAGCGGTTTTACCAGTCCAGTCATAAAGGGAAAAAGGGCAAGCATGGCAAGAACGAGCATACCGAGTACAGCGCTTCGGGCGTTAACTGGAATGCAGCCGGGCTTGGCCTGTCCTCCGACCAGGATAATGGCAAATGGTGGCACGGCGGCGCCGTGGAAGACCAGAACGGCCGTGACTATCTCGTCCTGGAATTGGGTTCCGCTGACTGGAGCCCTGTCGATTTGAGCTTTGGGTACCTTTCCGGCGGCAAGAACTATGAAATCTTCGGCTTCAACGGCGACCTCTCTGTCGGCGACGTGGCCGGGTTCTTCGCCAGCATCAATACCTTCACCCACCTCGCGGGTGATAACGCTGCCAACGTTGTTTTCGATACGATCGAAAAGTTTGAGTACCTGGTTTTGACGACCAGAAACGATCACAAGAAAGACTATTTCCGGGTTGCGGGTTTCAGCGGTGATCTGGTTGCGGCGGTCCCAGTGCCCGGCGCACTTCCCCTGCTGCTGACGGGTCTGGGTATTTTCGGCGCCGTGCGGCTTGGCCGCAAGAAAACGGCGAGTGACGCCCCGGCCTGATAACCGCAAACGGACAGTCCCAAGAATTATTTCGCCCTAACGGGCCCCCTGTTCAACAAAGTACTTTTTATTATGGCCGGCTTTCTCCACCGCGCAGTGCGGCGGAGAGTGCCGGCCAAGTATTTTGCCCAGTGTTTTACCCAGGATTTTAACCGTCAGTTCTGCTGAAAATGGTCGTAGATTTTCTTCGCGACGGCTGAGGATATTCCTTCCACCGCTTCCAAATCCTTCAATCCGGCCCGCGAGACCGCCCGGGCCGACCCGAAGCGCAGCAAGAGCGCCTTTTTCCGCTTCGCGCCAATGCCGGCGATCTCATCCAGCGGCGATGCGCCGAAACCCTTCGCCCTTTTCTGCCGGTGGGTTCCAATGGCGAAGCGGTGCGCTTCATCCCGCAGGCGCTGCACGAAATAGAGCACGGGATCGCGCGGCGGCAGCAGAAAGGCTTGCTTGCCGGGCTGATGGAACCGTTCGCGGCCGGCTTCGCGTTCCGGCCCTTTCGCCACGCCGAGAAGCGCGACATCGTCGATTCCCAATTCAGCGAAAACCTCTTCCGCAGTGCTCAATTGCCCCTTGCCGCCGTCGACGATGACCAAGTCGGGCCATTGACCCCGGTCCCTGTCCGGGTCCTCCTTCATGGCGCGGTTGAAACGGCGGGTAAGTACTTCCCGCATCATGGCATAATCGTCGCCGGCGCTTGCGCCGTCTTCTCCCTCGGCGATTTTCACCGCCGTCTTGATGTTGAACTTGCGGTAGGCGTTTTTCATGAAGCCGTCCGGCCCCGCGACGATCATGCCGCCGATCGCATTCGTTCCGCCGGTATGGCTATTGTCATAGACCTCAACACGTTCCAACTGGTTGTCGAGGCCGAGTTTCTCCGCCAATCCGTCCAGCAGGCGCCTTTGCGTCGCGCTTTCCGACATGCGCCGGCCGAGCGCTTCCCGCGCGTTGTCCAGCGCATGGGCGATCAATTGCCGCTTTCCGCCCCGCTGCGGCTTTAGAATCGTCACCCGCCGGTCGGCGCGGATGGAGAAAGCTTCCGCCAGCAGGTCCGCTTCGTCGGGCTCAACACTGACCAGAATTTCCTTCGGCGGTACGCGGCCGTCATAGAACTGACCGAGGAAAGCCGCCAGAATTGCCGGCGGCTCCTGGTCCTTGTCATGGCTTGGAAAATAAGACCGCGTGCCGTTATTTCGGCCTCCACGGAAGAAGAAGACCTGGACGCAGGTTTGCCCGCCTTCCGTCTGGATCGCGACGATATCGGCATCGCTGACGCCCTCGACATTGATGTCCTGATGCGTCTGTACAGAGGCCATCGCCCGGATTCGGTCCCGCAACGAGGCGGCACGCTCGAAATCGAGCGCTTCCGCCGCGCCCTCCATCTCGGCGGCAAGATCCTTCTGCACCGCCTGACTGTTGCCGGTCAGGAAACTTTTTGCCTGATCGACAGAGGCCGCATAGTCCTGTTCCGATATCTTGCCCACACAGGGCGCGCTGCAGCGCTTGATCTGATACTGCAGGCAAGGACGGGTCCGGGTTGAGAAAATATTGTCGGAGCAATTCCGCAGCAGGAACGCCTTTTGAAGCGCCGTCAGGGTTCGGTTCACTGCGCCGGCCGAGGCATAGGGACCGAAATACTCACCCGGTCTGTTGCGGGCGCCCCGGTGTTTTACGATTTGGGGAAATTCGTGATCGCCGCGGATCAGGATGTCCGGGAAACTTTTATCGTCCCGCAGCAGAATATTGTACCGGGGCCGGAGCTGCTTGATCAGATTCGATTCAAGGAGCAGCGCCTCCACTTCCGTATGAGTGGTCACGAACTCCATCGACGCGGTTTCGGAAACCATGCGCTGCAGTCGGATCGGCAGGCGCTGCGGATGGGCGTAGGTTTGCACCCGCTTTTTCAGGCTCCGCGCCTTGCCGACATAAAGCACGTCGCCGCGCCCGTTGAACATCCGGTATACGCCCGGTCCCAGCCCCAATTGCGGCAAGTAACCGGCGACAATACCGGCGCCCGTCTTCAAGCTCGGGCGCGCATCATCGACCGTGACGGATGTGACGGTTTCGGTGTCGCCGCCGATATCGTTCTTGCTGTCTTTGTCGGATGGCATCATCGTGCCGTATCATTCCCCATACCACCCTCCGCCCGCAACATAGGGGTGGAACCGGGTACGCTAACTTCCTGAAAAATCACGGCCTTCATGGATCGATTCGGCTATCCACCAAACCTGTGGATAACTTTGTTGGTAAATAGGGCATGCAAGGCCTTCGGCCCCAGATTCCATAGGGTTCAACCGGTTTGCCCAATTTTTGGGCACGACTTGTAAGTCTTTGAAAACAAACAAACCGATGACACTGAAATATGACTTTGATGTGACATGCAGGCCTAATATCTACAAGCGTTCAAGAAAATCAGTGGCTTACCGGGGCTGTGCAAAAGATATTACGAGTCAACAGCAAAAAACCGAAAATCGACATATTTTTCATAGAGGTGTGTTCACCATGTTTTGCCAGGAATTCATCCCAAATCGTGAAGTACCGGGATAGGTAACCGGCAAGCGAAACACAGGACAAGACACCGTTCTCTTGGCTCTACTCCCGACCTTATCAGGCGAGTACTTGGATCGGCACTTCAGGCGATGCAAGAACAGCGCTATCGACTAGCTGCTATTTCTTCACCCGGACGATTTCGTATCCCACCGCAGTGCAGTCGAGGTAGACATCCAGTTTGCTCGTCGCCACCCGGACCCCGATGACCTGGTCCCGTTTCAGGCAGGTATCGGCGATTTCCTCGGCCAAAGTTTCCTGCAGATTGATGTGGCCCCGTTCGACGATCTCCTTGATCTCCGCGCGAACGAAATCGTAATCGAGAACATTGTCGATATGGTCTTCAATCGGGCCGTTGAACGGACGCAGGTAAAGATCCACGTCGATATTGACACGTTGGGTCCGCCCGATCTCATGGTCGAATATGCCGATATTCGCGTCGACCACGAATCCACGCAGAAAAAGGCGGCGGCATTCCCCTTCCGTCCGAAGCCGGTCGTTCAAGGAACGCGAGAGGAAATCGATATCGTCGGGCACGGCCCATCCTCCACAAAAACCCGGCGGAAATGGTGCCGGGACCCATTATATATAGTACGCAGCTATATAAATGGCGTTTTATCCATCATTTCCCGGGTTTTCCCCACCCGGGTCGTCACCTGCGGGGCGCGGCCGTTCCGGACGGTCAGGGTCCAGAAACATGACATCACGGTCCATCGCACTAAGGCGCTGGCCGCAATCCACAGGCAGAACAGCCCCCGTAACCGCCGTCGCGCGCACCAGATAGCGCACGGCATCGGCAATGTCACCAATGCTCGTACCACGGCCCATGGGGGTCATCGCATGCACCTGAGCGAACTGTTCTTGCGATTGGTCGCCACTTTGCAACGTCAAACCCGGCGCAACCGCATTGACCCGGCATTTCGGCGCAACCGCCTGGGCCAGCATCTCCGTCGCCCCCTTTAGCCCCAGTTTGCTGAGCGTATAGGTGTAGAAATCGGGGTTCAGGTTGAACAGTTTCTGGTCCAGCAGGTTAATGACGCAACCTTGCACCCCGTCCGGCAGGTCTTCTATCAGACGCTGAGCAAGGTGCAGCGGGGCGCGCAGATTGACGGCCATGTGACGATCGAAGGACCCGACCGTCCAATTGTCGGCAAGGTCGTAATCGAAAAGCGACGCACTGTTGATCAAACACTGCGCCGGGCCCAATCGGGTTCGGATATTCGCCATCATGGCTTCGATATCGCCGGCAATCCCCAGATCGGCCCTGAACGGCATGGCTCTGCGGCCCATGGCCTCGACATCGCGAACCGTTTCTTCGGCTTCCGGTTTGGAGCTGCGATAATGAACGGCGATGTCGTATCCGTCTTCGGCCATCGCCAAAGCAAGGCCGCGGCCGATCCGTTTCCCCGCGCCGGTTACGATTGCAACAGGCATCTAAAAGCCTCCCCAATATCCACTGATCGATCCGCCGTACGCCGCCGGCTAGCGCCGGCCGCCACGCCGCTTTCGCGCGCCGCCCTTGGCCCCCTTCTTGCCTTTCGGCAGAACATCGCGGGAAACGTTCTTGATGTTGGCGGCAATCTCGGCGTTCAGGGGCGCGGCATGTGCGGGCATCTCAAGGTCGTAGGCTTCCAAGCGCTTAATTTCATCGCGGACGCGCGCAGCCGTTTCAAATTCCAGATCCGCGGCCGCCGCCCGCATCTGGTTTTCCAACTGTTCGATATAAGCCTGTAAGGAGAGGCCGACGAGGTTGTTGTCCGCCCCTTCCCCGGCTTCGACGGTCATGTGGTCGCGTTCATAAACGCTGTCGAGAATCTTTGAGATATCCTTGCGAATACTCTCCGGCGTGATTCCGTGTTCCACGTTGTAGGCCTGCTGCTTTTCGCGCCGCCGATTGGTTTCATCGATCGCGTATTGCAGGCTGTCCGTCATCTTATCTGCATAGAGCAGCACCCAGCCATCGACATTTCGCGCCGCCCGGCCAATGGTCTGGACGAGCGAGGTGCGTGACCTGAGGAACCCTTCCTTGTCCGCATCCAGAATAGCGACCAGGCCGCATTCCGGGATATCGAGCCCCTCGCGCAGCAGGTTGATGCCGACCAGGATGTCGAAGGCGCCCAGGCGCAAATCGCGGATAATCTCAATCCGTTCCAGCGTATCGATATCGGAATGCAGATAGCGCACTTTCAGACCCGCTTCCGACATATAGTCGGTCAGATCCTCGGCCATCCTTTTCGTCAGAACCGTCACCAGCACCCGCTGGTTCTTTTCCGTACAGGTGCGGCATTCCGCCAACAGGTCGTCGACTTGCGTTTCGGTCGGGCGGATCACACAGACCGGGTCGATCAGCCCGGTCGGGCGCACCACCTGTTCCACGAAGACGCCCGCGGTGCGGTCCAACTCCCACGGTCCCGGCGTTGCAGAGACATAAACCGTCTGCGGCCGCATCGCGTCCCATTCCTCGAACCGAAGCGGCCGGTTGTCGACGCAGGACGGCAGGCGGAATCCGAATTCCGCCAAAGTCGATTTGCGCGCATAGTCACCCCGGAACATGCCGCCGATCTGCGGGACGGTGACATGGCTTTCATCGACGAACAAAAGCGCATTGTCCGGTAAATATTCGAACAATGTGGGCGGCGGTTCGCCGGGCTTGCGGCCGGTCAGGTAGCGGGAGTAATTCTCGATCCCGGCGCAGGAACCGGTGGCATCCATCATTTCCAAATCGAAGGTCGTGCGCTGCTCAAGCCGTTGCGCTTCCAACAGCCGCCCATTTCGATTCAGTTCATCCAGTCGAACCTTCAGCTCTTCCTTGATGTGTTTCGCCGCCTGATTCAGCGTCGGCCGGGGCGTCACATAGTGACTGTTGGCATAGATGCGCACGCCTTCGAGGTTGCCCGACTTTTCACCCGTCAGCGGATCGAATTCCTGGATCGCCTCCACCTCGTCCCCGAAGAAGGAAATGCGCCAGGCCCTGTCTTCCTGGTGGACGGGGAAGACTTCGAAATTATCGCCGCGAACGCGAAACGTGCCGCGAATGAAATTGTTGTCGTTGCGGCGGTACTGCAATTCGACGAGGCGTCGTTGCAGATCGCGCACGTCCAACCGTTGCCCCGCCTTCACCTCGGCGACCATCTGACTATAGCTCTCGACGGAACCGATACCATAGATGCAAGAGACCGACGCGACGATGATGACGTCATCCCGTTCCAACAAAGACCGCGTCGCCGCATGGCGCATTCGGTCGATCTGTTCGTTCCGGGAGGATTCCTTTTCAATATAGGTGTCCGACCGCGGCACATAGGCTTCCGGCTGATAATAGTCGTAGTAGGACACGAAATATTCGACCGCATTGTCCGGGAAGAAGCTTTTCATTTCCCCATACAATTGCGCGGCGAGCGTCTTGTTCGGCGCCAATACCAAGGCCGGTCGCTGCAGACGCTGGATCGTATGGGCCACCGTGAAGGTCTTGCCCGACCCGGTCACACCCAACAGGACCTGGTCGCGTTCGCCCGCGCCCAATCCGTCGACGAGTTCATTGATCGCCTGGGGCTGATCGCCGGCCGGTTCGAAGTCGGACTCGATCTTGAACGCAATACCGCCTTCCGACAGCGGCCGTTCCGCGCGACTCAGGGAAGACGGAAGCACGCCCGTCGTCAGGGGATGACTCGCCATTGAATCCGATAGGCCCATGATCTCGATCTGCCGCTATTCGAATGCCGGACGCTGCCGCCGCGCCCTCGCCTTCGAATATAGGACTAATGCACGCGCTTACAAACGCGACTTACCGGGCCAGGGCCACGCCCGCGGGTCCGCCATGTTCCCGCGCCGCCAGCAGCACATATCGCAACCGTCCTGTCGGGTCGAGCGCATGGAACGGGTAGCAGGTTACCAGCACCAAGGGCGCCTCCCCGCCATTAGATACGATGGCGATATCGTCCTCGTCGCGCACCGCTATTTCGCGCACCCGGTAAGATACCGGTGGCCCGTTGACCGTTTGCACCAGAAGGCGGTCGTCCAGGCGTATCGATTCGAGAAAGGCGAAATGCGTGTCGCGATGCCCGTACACCACGTGGACGCCGCCCGGATTGGATAGGACTGGGCCGAAGGCAAGCGCCCGGCCATTGGCGCCGTCCAGAACGTACCGTTCCACGTGAAGACGCGGCACCGACAGGCGTAGAACCGGCCGCGTATCCGCCCAGGGCCATGGCGGCGGCGCCGGCCCGCCTGCGTCGACCGCACTGGCCCAAGCCCGCTTGATCAGGACAGGGGCCAGCCAGGCCTTCCCCACCTGCAGGACGGCGCCGCCGCCCAGCCAAACGGTGAGACTCAAAGCCAGGGCGCTGCAGAGCAGGAGGAAGCCGCGGGATCGCCCCCCATTCCGCCGGCCGGAGAAGCAGGATCGGCCGCGCGTCATGCCGGGGTCCCCTGCCGACGCAACGCCGCCCAGAGGCAGAACGCCCCGGCGAGGCCGGCCGCAATCGCGACGAGCAGATCGCGCAGCCATCCGGCCGCTGTCGCCGGGCCGCTCAGTTGAACCGAGGCCAGCGTCTGCAGAGCCGATTTGGCCGAGGCCTTGCGCAGCTGTTCCTTCTTGTCGGCACCGGTTCCATTGCCCTGACCGTCGCCGATCCGTTCAGCGGGTTCCCGCGGGACTTCCTTTTCGACCGCGACGAAGCTTGTGTATCTTCCGGCAATGCCGTGGGCCAACGCGATCTCGATCGACTGCGCGCGGATCCGGTCCGCATCCGCGCCCATCCGGCGCAGGTCGTCCAGGTCCTCCAGTTTTTCCCGCGCCCAAAGCCGCGCCAGACCCGGCGCCTCACGCGCCCCGTCGGCGTCGATCGACGTCGTCCAAGCTTGCCCGTTCAGCATCCCGCCCAGGGTCAATTCCTGCGCCTCGACGTCGGACCGCAGGACAAAATACAGCGGCTCACCGGCATACAGGTCGGGCAGGTTTCTCGGATAGATCTCCGCCTTCGGCCCACCGGACAGCGACGCGGTCCTGACGCCGACGTCCAGATCGGTCAACTGGACGGATTGCAGCTTGCGATACAGCGCGTCGATTTTCTCCCCGGCTTCCTCAACACGGTCGATATTCAGGAACACGCCGCGGCCGGCTTCCGCCGCCTTGCGCATGAACCAGCTGTTCGGCGCCGGGCCCAACCCGATGGTAAAAAGCCGCGCGTCACCGATATTCGCCGCGGTCATACCGAAGAGCGCGGTTTCATTCGACACGGCTCCGTCGGTCAGGAATACGACCTGCCGAAGCGTTTCACTATCATGGACGCCCGGTCCGGGCAGGGCCGCCCGCAGGGCCAGGGCCATGTTGGTACCGCCGTCCGAGACCAAGTTCGCGACGTAGCCCCGCGCCAAACGCAGCGTATTATCGGATACCGGCACAGCCTCTCCGAACAGGCTGTGCATATCGGAATTGAACTGGATGATCTCAAACCGGTCTTCCAAGCGAAGGCCGTCCAACGCACTGGCAAGCGCGGCTTTGGCCTGATCAAGCGCGGCGCCGTGCATGGACCCTGACGTATCGACGATGAAACGGACGTCCCGCGCCGGCGCCTTGGTCGTCGCAGCTTTCGGCGGGGCGAGAACGGCCATGTAATAGTGCTCGCCGCTTTTTTCTTCGTGGAACAGCATCGCGGCGGGTTCCGCCGTTTCCCGCAACCGCCAACGCAGGACGAAGTCCTTATCCGCCGGCACGTAGCGGTCCCGCAACGCGATATCCGCGGCATCTTCATCATGCCGACGGACGGTCAGATCGTGGCTCGGGCTTTCGATGGTCGCGATATCGCCACCGGCTTTTAGGCGCACCACGAAAGCGGCGGGGAAACCGTGCGGCGCGTTGGGGTTGTTCGTCTCTAGGACGGCACCGTTATCGGCGAGTTCCGCCATCAGGGTATCCCAGTCCTTGATGTCGGCGGAAACCATGTGCTGCTGCGGCATGAAGCGCGGGGTGATGACCTGCGGCAGGCGCAGCTCGAAGACCCCGTCCTTCGGTTTCACGGTCATCTGATATTCGAGATCGACCGACACCAGTTCCCCGCCGGCAATGTTGGCAAGGTCGGTGGAAAAGATGTTCGGGCGCAGCGACTCGACAAGACCCGCGCGTTTTCCGGCGGCACGCGCCCGTTCGAAGGTTTGCCGGGCTTCGGCTTTCTCTTTGAGCAAGCCCTCGATCCATCGGTCCCCAAAGCGGATGTTCAGTTTGTCCACCGCCGCGTCGTCCGGCAGCGGGAACAGGTAACGCGCATCGACCTCGGCAGGGGCCTCGTTCACGAAGACCTGCCGTATCCGCGCCCGGGCAACGGCGCCGGAAACCTCAACGGCGGCATAACTGGCAAGAAGGCGCGCCTGCCAGGCCTGTGCCGCTTCCGACTGGTCCATCAGCATCAGCCCGAAACCTGTCTCTTCCTGCAGTTCCATGTCGCCAGGGCTGCGATCCTGGCCCCGCCCTTGGGCGAGTGCGGCATCGACATCGAACAGCCCGACAACCGACAGAATGCCGCACAGCGCCAAACCGATGGGCGTATGCTGTTGCCATGCGGCACCGTTTCCCGGCCGCGCCATGCAGCGCCGGATGGCGCCCGAAATCGAAAATATTGCGATACTCATTGTCATCTCCCTTGTTCCGGCGGGTCAGTCCGCTTGCTGGCAGGTCTCAGGAAACACAGGCGATGCGGCGATATCGGGGCCGGAATATGGCCAAGTCGGGGCATTTTCGGGGCGCGCGCGGCTTATTTTGGCCGTTTCGGAACAGCTGTAAGGGGGTAGGATTCGTTTGATCGAACCCGCCCGGAGGGCTACCGTTCGGCGCAAGACAATCCGGGCGCCGGGGGTGGCGCCGAAGATATGTGGGGGAACTCTGCGATGTCCTTTCTCGCCGACCGTCTGGACTTGATAAAACCGTCGCCGACAGTGGCCGTGAACACCAAGGCGAACGAATTGAAGGCCGAAGGCCGCGACGTGATCGGCCTGGGCGCGGGCGAGCCGGATTTCGACACGCCGGACCACATCAAGAACGCGGCCTACGACGCGATCCGTTCCGGCAAGACCAAATACGCCCAACCGGCCGGGATACCCGAATTGCGCAAGGCCGTCTGCGATAAGCTGAAGCGGGACAACGACCTGATCTACACGCCGGACCAGATCCAGATCGGCGTCGGCGGCAAGCAAACGATATACAACGCCTTCATGGCCACTGTGAATCCGGGGGACGAAGTCATCATCCCCGCGCCGTATTGGGTGACCTATCCCGACTTGGCCCAGCTATGCGAAGGCAAACCGGTCATCGTCAATTGCACGCAGGAAGCGGGTTTCAAACTGACGCCGGAACAGCTTCGCGCGGCAATCACGCCCAAGACGAAGTGGTTGGTGCTGAACAGCCCATCCAACCCGACGGGCGCCGGTTATTCGAAAGACGACCTGCGGGCCTTGGCCGACGTTCTGTTGGAGCACGAGCATGTCTGGATCATGACCGACGACATGTACGAGTTCCTGGTCTATGACGGTTTCGAATTCGCGACCATCGCCCAAGTCGAACCGAAACTGTATCCCCGGACATTGACGCTGAACGGCTTGTCGAAGGCCTATTGCATGACCGGTTGGCGGCTTGGCTACGCAGCCGGCGACAAGGACTTGATCAAAGCGATGAACAAGCTGCAGTCGCAGACGGTGACCTCCGCCGCCACGATGTGCCAATGGGCGGGCGTGACCGCGCTGAACGGCGACCACAGTTTCATCGCGGAGAACAACAAGGTCTTCGTTCAACGCCGCGACCTTGTCGTTTCCATGCTGAACCAGGCCGACGGCATCTCCTGCCTGACGCCGCAAGGCGCCTTCTATGTCTATCCGTCAATCGCCGGCCTGATCGGCAAGAAGACGCCGGACGGCAAGGTGATTGAGACGGATGAGGACTTCGTCACCTATCTGCTGGAAACCGAGGGCGTAGCGGCGGTGCATGGCGAGGCCTTCGGCCTGTCACCGCATTTCCGCATTTCCTACGCGACGGCAACGGATCTGCTGGAAGAGGCATGCATCCGAATTCAACGCGCCTGCGCGTCCCTGACGTAATCCCGGCTTTTTGAGTGATACCCCTAGATTGAGTGAGACAGTGCACATGAACTGGAGCGCGAGCGCGAAAACCCTGGCCGATGCGCGGCTGAACGACGTCCGGCTGGACGAGCCGCCAAGGCCCGATCCGCAGAATACCGACGAAGCGTATGCGTTGCAGGACGCGGTTACCGAGGAACTGGGATTTGAGGTCATCGGTTGGAAGGTCGGTGCGACGAACCCTGCGGCACAGGCCGCTTTGGGAGCCAACGAGCCGTTCGTCGGCCCGGTCTTCAAGGAGCGGACATATGAAGGTTCCGCGGAACTGAAAACCGCTGCAGACGCCTTGCGCATTCCGGAAGCGGAATTCGCCTTGATGCTCAAGGCGGACCTGCCGCCCCGCAGCGCGGCCTACGGCGCAAGCGAAGTGGCGGCGGCGGTCGGCAGCATCCACCCGGCGATCGAAGTCGTGAACAAACGGCTTGCCGGCAATTTCGGGGATCATGTGAACCGGGTTATCGCCGATGGCGGCGCAAATCATGCCTTCATTTATGGCAAAGGGAACGATGAATTCGACCCCATCGAATTGGCAAGCCATGCCGTCACGGTGACCGTGAACGGGATGGACAAAGCGGCCGGCAGCGGCGGCAATGTCATGGGCAGTCCGTTGAACGTTCTGGCTTGGCTGGCAAACCACATGAGCAAGCGCGGGATCGGCCTGAAGGCCGGCCAGTGGGTCAGCACGGGGCTGACGACCGACGTTTTTCAAGTTCGCCGCGGCGATACCGTCGTCGCGGATTTCGGCACTTTCGGCTCGGTCTCGGTCACTTTTCTGGAATAGAGCGCAACCGTTTCAGCCATATCGACGTTATCCGGGACGGGGTCTTTTAAGGCCCCGTCGTTTTTTTGATTCCGGCAGGAATCTTCCTTGAATTTTTCAATCAATTCACAACATGTATATTGTTAATTAGAATTCTTCTAAATTATGCTGCCGGGCCCGGCAAATCATCCCGACATGCGCAATTTGACCACACCAAAGGAGGTCCAAGATGGAAATCAACATCGGAATCAACCAGGCCGACCGCACGGAAATCGCGGACGGATTGTCCCGCCTGCTCGCCGACAGTTACACGCTGTATCTGAAGACGCACAACTTCCACTGGAACGTTACGGGGCCGATGTTCAACACGCTCCACACGATGTTCGAAGGCCAGTATACGGAATTGGCAATGGCGGTCGATGAAATCGCCGAACGGATCCGCGCCCTCGGCGAACCGGCGCCGGGCAGCTACGCCCAGTTCGGTGAACTGACGGTGATTTCGGAGGAAACCGGAACACCGAAGGCCGAAGAGATGATCCGTCAACTGGTCGAAGGTCAGGAAGCGATTGCCCGCACCGCGAGATCCGTCTTCCCGGCCGCCGAGAAGGCCGGGGACGAACCGACGGCCGACCTACTGACCCAGCGCATTCAATTGCATGAGAAGAATGCCTGGATGCTCCGCAGCATGCTGGCATAGACAGCAGTTAAGCACTAACGCATCCCCACACGCGGTCCACCCCGTCGGCGGAAAACAGCCGGCGGGGTGTTTTTTTCGCGGATCAGGCCCCAATCAGACGGCAAACACAGCCAATTTCGCCAAGTCTCACGCCTCTGTGACTGGGCCGGAGCGCTGTGTCCCTCTAAGTTTTATGGCAATAAGCCTTGGCGCACGATGACAGTCAGCGCCGGAATTGACGGGTAACCCCCGGTATTTCCCCGGCATTTTATTGAGAGGAACGCGACATGTTGATCAAAAGGAAACGTGGATGGGAACTGCCGGAACACACGGCAACACCGGAAGCGGCCTTCCTGAACCGCCGCCAATTGGCCAAAGGCCTGGCGGCCGGGTCCATCCTGCTCGCAGGCGGGTCGCTGTTCTCGTCCCGCGCGACGGCCGCGACGGATTCCGCGGACCCGACGGCGGATCTTTATCCGGTCAAAACCAATGACAGCTATAAGATCGACCGCGCGCTGACGGATCGGAAATACGCCCTGACCTATAACAATTATTATGAGTTCGGGACGCATAAGGGGATTTCACAACTCGCCCAGAAGCTTGAGACGCGCCCCTGGACCGTATTGCTGGACGGAATGGTCGAAAAGGAACAGATCGTCGATGTCGACACCTTGATCCGCGCCATGCCCTTGGAGGAGCGCCTCTATCGGCACCGTTGCGTGGAAGCCTGGTCGATGACAGTCCCGTGGAGCGGTTTTCCCCTTGCCGCGCTCGTCGACTACGCAAAACCGCTATCCGGCGCGAAATTCATTCGCATGGAAACGGTCGTGCAGGAAGAAACCATGCCCGGCCTGCGGTCCAGTTGGTATCCCTGGCCCTATGTCGAAGGCCTGACCATGGCCGAGGCGACCAACGAGCTTACCTTTATCGCCACCGGCCTATACGGCGAACCCATCGCGAAGCAGAACGGAGCGCCCCTACGTCTGGTGACGCCCTGGAAATACGGCTTCAAGTCCATCAAATCGCTTGTTCGATTCACTTTTACCGACCAGCGCCCGGTCGGGTTCTGGGAAGAAATCCAGGGGTCGGAATACGGGTTCTGGGCAAATGTTAACCCGGAAGTGCCGCATCCGCGGTGGAGCCAGGCCTACGAAACCGTCCTCGGTTCGAACGAACGCGTGCCCACCTTGTTGTTCAACGGCTACGGCGATTACGTGGCCGATCTCTACAAAGGGATGGAGGGCGAGCAACTCTACCTGTAAGCCCAACCGGGCCGATTCCGACGAATTATCCTCCGCGCGGGCCGGCGGCCCGCGCGGCGTAAAGCGTTTCAACAGCCATCTAAGTTCTTTCCCTCTCCCCGCGCATCTTGCTAGAATCCTAATAAATCAGGCGCGACAGGGAGAATCCGCCTTTGTCCTACAGCTACGATGTGCAGACCCGCCAGGGAAAAGAATGGCGGGGGGTGCAGAGCTTCCAAAGCCGCACCAGCGCATTGGTGCGCGCGAACGGTTTAATCGACTCCAAGGAATCCAAGGCGGTTCGCGTCGTCCATATCCGCCGGCTCCCCAACGACACGATCAAAGAAAAGACGATCTTCGAGCAGATCGTTCCGGAGCAAAAAGAAAAACCGATCGCGGCGCAATCGGTCGATGAAGCTGCCTATTGCGAAGAAGCGGGCGATGTTTTCCGCCTGGATGCACGCATCACCATCTCAAAGGTGATGAGCAAATATTTTGAGCGCAAGTTGATCACGGCATGCGAACTTGTCACCGATCCCGGCAATCTGATGATGCTGGCAGGCGACAAACCGTTGCTGAACCAGGCTTTCGCTTTCGTCGGGGTCGTCCAGGCAAAGTCCCGCGGCGAGGACCAACAAGCGCGGATCGCCGAATTGGGCAATCTCTACAAGGCTGTCCTCAAACTTTCCGAGGCAGTCGCGGAAGGATTGGAACCTTTCGTCGAGATTCGGGAATCGAAAGGCTTGGGTGCCGCCATCGAGGCCATGGACGGGTTGGAAGAGCCAATCCACCGCGGCACCATGCTTGCCCTGATCGGCGATCGGCTGCGGGACGAAGGCGACCCCGCCCTGAAAGTCAAATCGGTGCTGGCTTTCCTGTCGGGGGACACTCCGGCATCGTCCGACGCCTCCCTTGAATTGATCGACAATGTCATTGCCGAAATGCTGAGCAGTACGGATACGCTACGTGTCCTGCTGGGACGGCGAACCGATTTGGGTGAGGCGCTGTTCACGGCGGCCTCAATCGCGTCGGGTAAATGGCAGCCGGATAAAAGCGCCTCCGCCGCCTTGATCGCCCTTAGCGAGGCGTTGGCCAAGCACCGTTTTCAGCTTTCCAAACAAGCCTTGAACCGCTGGGTGGCGAAGGGTCTGGATTCGACCACCCAACTCACCAGAGAAGGCCAACCGGCGGATCGGCAGACCTTTTCGCGCCTGCTGAACGGCATGCTCGGCAATGCCGGTATTTATGGCGGCGTCGAAAGCGCCAAGTGCCTGACGCAAAGGGCGCGCAGCGCCTTGGCCGCCAATCCCGACGACCAGATGCTGGAACCTGCGATCGAACGCATTTCGGACATGATCGAGGAACCGTCGGCGAAGATCGGCTATCTGCTCGATCTGTCGGCCAGTTCCATTATCAATCAAGGCAATGCCGTCACGGTCCTGCGCAAGCTGGCGAAGCTGCTCGGCAGCATGCGGACGCTGGACGACTTCGTTCCCAGTGCAAAAGACGAAGACGAAGCGGAACTGGTCCGCAATCTGGTTCTGCGGAAGATCGGCGCATCCTCGCTGCCCGCCGAAGTCCTGCAGGGTTTGGAAGCGCGCATCACCTCGTTGAAACAAGGGACAGGCACGCCCGCGGCTGCGCTACGCGACACACCTGCGAAACAGCCGGATGAAACGGAAGCGCCCGCGGCCGGGGCAGAAGCAGCACCGGCGCCCGCCGAACAGAAACCGAAATCCAACCTCCGCGCCTTTTCCGCCGGCGACATCATCTACACGCCGAACGACGATGCGACTGAGGCCTATATCATCCGGACAGGCTTGGTCAAAATCGTCCAACCGGGCCGCGCCGGCGAGCAACAGGAGCGGACGCTTGGACCGTCGGAGGTGTTGGGCGAATTGTGTCTGGCCGGCGTGGCGACCCGAACTGCCACCGCCATCGCCGCCAAGGACACGGAACTCGTTGCCGTGCCGAAGACGGCCTTCGCGAAACGTCTGAAAGGCATCGCCGAAAATGACCGCATGATGGCCATCCTGTTGAACGCCGTTCTAAAAGAAATGCGCAGATTGGGTGAGTGACGGCGCTCTATCCTCTATCACTTCACCTCGTATTCCCCGACAATTCGGATAAAGTCCCAATCATGCAGTTGTACGCGAGGCATCGGGCCCCCTTGGTCCGGCCGGCCGGAAAAGGAAAGTTCGGGCCACATGAGTACTAGTTTTGAAGTACAGGTAGAGTTGGAAGGGCGTTGGCAGACCCGTGAAATCGCCGATGATAAGGAGTTCGCCCTTTCCCGGGGCAAAACCTTGGCAGAGGAAGCGCAATGTGACGCGGTTCGGGTTATCGAGTCGGCTCCGAAACCGGACGGAACCATTGTCGAGAAAACGGTTTTCGAGCAAAAAGTCCGGAAGAAGCAGAAAACGCCGGTAACGGCCCAGCAGGTCGATTCCGCGCCACTGTGTGAAACCGTAGAGCAAGTGTTCCAGCAGGAAGCCCGTTTAACCGCCGGGCGCATCCTGCGTGGATATCTGGACGAGGAAGGCCTGACGATATCGGAACTGATGACCGATGCCGGGCAACTCGGTCTGCTCGCCCGGCACGAGACCATGTTGACGCAAGCGGTCGGCGTCGCATCCACAGTTCAGGCGAAACTATACGACCTTCCACAGCGCGTGCGCGCCGACGTTCTTTACGCCCTTTTCGACGACGTAAAGACCATGGCGGCGGCGCTGGCGGAAACACTTCCGGCCTTCAAGACCGTCTTGACCGAAGAAGGTATCGATGGGCTCGTCAGCGGGGTAGCCGCCCTGCCGGAAGAACGGCGATACGCTATGTCCATCGCTGCGCTTGCTTCCCTGACGAGAAGCGAGGGCGAACCGGCGGCGAAGATTGAGGCGCTCCTGGATCTAATCCCGCCAAAGCAGCCATTGCCGGCACCGGCGCATAAACTGCTCGACGAAATGCTGTCCGAGATATTGGACGGCGGCGATGGCGTGCGGGCCATCCTGGGTCATCAACCGAATCTGGCATCGGCGGTGATGGTCGTTTCGGGTCTGGTTTCCGGGAAGTTGAGCCCTTCGGCGAAAGCGCCGGCGGTTCAGGCGCGATTGCAATCCGTGTTCCGCATTCATCCCTTCCCCTCCTGCCGGGGCGCCCTGAACCGCTGGATCAGCCTGGCGCTCAATTCCCTCGCGCCATTGACGCGCGAAGGCGGGGAACAGGAACAATCCGCCCTTGTCGACGTCCTGGCGTCGATGCTGATGGATGACGGTTTGACAGGGGGGCCCTCGACCAGCGCGGCGATCACGCAACGGGCGCGCAGTGTGTTGATTTCCGACCCAAGCAACCAGCGGGTCGAAGACGCCATTGACGCCCTGCTGCAGCTTATTCCCGCCAAATCGGCCAAAGTCGGTTACCTCGCGGATGTCTCGACGACGGAAGACGTCGGCGCCCTCACTTCATCCGCCATACTCGAGAAGCTGGCCAATATCATGCGGGATATTCGATCCCTGGGCGATCTTGCCCCGCCGGGCGCGACACGGCGGGAAGCAGAGGACATTCAGCAACGGCTGATCAGCAAGATCGATGCGGCGCCATTGCCCGACGAGATCAAACAGGGTTTCTCGGCGAAAATAGAGACCTTACGCCCCGGCGGCGGACGTTCGATCGCCATGTCGCCGTCAACACCGAAACCGGGGGACAAACAGCGGAAGGTCAAAGCCGGCGACGTCATCTTCAAGGAAGGAACACAAGGCGAAGAAGCCTTCATGATCCGCAAAGGCGCGGTCGATATCACCGTCAGTTTCGAGGGGAAGACAATTACGATCGCGACCCTGGGCCCGGGTGAAATTTTTGGCGAAATGGCGCTGATCGACAATTTACCGCGCGCCGCCGGTGCGGTGGCGGCCGCGGATTCGGAATTACTGGTCGTCCGAAGCCCGCCTTTCCGCCGTCGGCTGGACGCTCTTAGTGAGAACGATCCCGTCCTGCGCCATTTGATCGACATCTATGTCAGCCGGCTGCGCACGACGATCCGCAAGCTCAATGAATGAGGTTTTTCCCGGGTCGACTGACAGGTTGCAGGAAATACCGCGGCAAACCGACGCCCCCACCAAAAAAAACCGCCGGTAGGACGAAGTCCTACCGGCAAGTTGAACAGGGAGGCTTCACGTCTGGGAGACGTAAATTCCGAGGGCTGGTGTATTAACCAGCGTCGGAGTGTTGTTGCAGTGCAACAACTGAAGCAATTGTTATGTATGCCCGTCGGCGCTCGATTTCCAGCATCGGAATTACAACGCAGCCATGCGAATTCCGCATAGCTACACACCAAAGCTCTACCAAAGTTTCATTTGCTTTTAACCGAAATCTGATTCTCCGGGACCCACCGCCCCAAAGGGTCACCCGGCGCGATATCGTGCCCGCGCGCCGCGTTCGATTGCGGCGGCCGTCAACCGGTCGATCTCAAGGTGATAACGCAGCATTTCCAGAATGCGCAACTCCTCCTGCGCGGCATGCAGGTCGGCGGCGGCAACGTCGACGGCCAAGGCATAAGCCGTTTCGCGCAAGGATTCCGGCAACGCGGCATGCACCTGGTTCAAGACGGATTCCAGCCCGTCTTCCTCCGTCAGCATCTCGGCGCATTGTGCGGCGACCGACGGCAAGGTCTGAACGTCGAACTCCCGGAAAGCCGGAAGATGGCGCACGACATCCCCAATGGTCTGCAACTCCGCGTCCGTCATCTCCTGATCCGCTGCCGAGGTGATAACCATGGTGTAGATCAAGGCGTCGTGCTTGCTGATCATTCGCTTCTTGTCCTTCTCAAGGATGTTTGGATGGGATGAAGGCGGCGGAAAGGAAGCTTGCCCCTTACCCGGATTTCAATCGTATTAGGTCCCCTTGGTATGGTCACGGACCCCGCGAACGTCAAGGCGGGCGCGCATATTGCGGGATTCGCCATGGGCCGCGAAGCGCCGCATTCTCGTTCCTGCCAGGACATATTCCCTTGAATTGCCATTCCCCGGTGCAACTTGGCAATAATCGGCTCGACTAAGCCTGTGACACCAAGTATGGCATCTCCATGCCCGCCGTTGCCGATCCTTCCATGCTGGATGTTTCCCTGCCGGTTTTCGCCATCATCGTGATGGGATACCTGTGTGGCCGATTCCGCCTGTTGGGCGAAGGCGCGGCGACCGCGGTCAACGGATTCACCTATTACGCCGCAATGCCGGCGCTTTTTCTTGGCGCGATCACATCCGCCGGCTTCTCGCTGGCTGACAATCTCCCCTATATCGCGGTTCTGGTCGGCGCGCAGCTTGCAGTTTTCGGGATTTCGATGCTGTGCGCGACGGTGTTGTTCCCGGGTAGCCTGGGCGCACATTCCCTGCATGCGCTTTCCGCGACGCTGACGAATAGCGGCTATATCGGAATCCCGATGATGGCGCTTGCCTATGGCGAACCGGGCGTCCTGCTGGCGATCATCGCGACCCTGGTCAACGGCGTGATCTTTCTCACCATCGGTTCGATCCTGCTGGAACTGGACAAGGCCGAACACAACAATGCCGCCGGCATCGCGCTGGTCACGCTGACCGGTGTGCTGAAAAGCCCCCTGGTCCTGGGCGCTTTGGCGGGGGTCATCCTGTCGGCATTCGATCTGGACCTGCCCGGCCCTGCGCGTTCCGTTGTCGATATGCTTGGCGTAACGGCCGGTCCCTGCGCCCTTTTCGCCATCGGCCTGTTCCTGGTTGGGCAAAGGATCACCACCGGCGCGGCCGAGGTAGCCTGGGTGACCTTCGTCAAACTGCTGCTGCTGCCGCTGGTCACCTGGGTAATCGTCCTGTTCCTGATTCCGCTGCCGCCGATGGAAACAGCCGCGGCCGTATTGATGGCGGCGATGCCGACGGGAAGCCTGGTTTTCGTCCTGAGTGAGCGCCACGGCGTTTTCGCCGCCCGTTCGGTCGCCATCGTGCTGGTCACGACGGTCGTGTCCTGCCTGACCGTATCAGGGTTGCTGACCGTCTTCCTTTAAGTCGCCGGCGGCGAGGAATGCGCGGGTTGCCGCAACAGCTTCCGCAAGGCCGACCCGTTCGACAGATACGCCTTCGGGAAAGGCGCCCAGCAGCCTTGTCGGCGTCATCGGATCCAGCAAGACGAAGACCCCGCGATCGTCCCCCCGCCTCACCAACCGCCCGAAGGCCTGTTTCAGGCGCAGCCGCGTGACCGCATCGTCGTAGCTTTTGGCGCCGAACAAGCCGCGCCGGGCCTTGTGCAGGATGGTCGGGCGCGGCCATGGCACCCGGTCGAAGACAAGCAGGCGCAGGGATCGGCCCGGCACGTCGACCCCATCGCGCATGGCGTCGGTCCCGAGCAGGCTGGAATCCTCCTCAGACCGAAAGATTTCCGTCAGGCTGCTGAGATTCAGGTTATCGATATGCTGGGCATAGAGGGGCAATCCACCTTCCTCCAGCGGCTGGACGATCCGGTTGTAAACGGCGCGCAGCCGGCTGATCGCCGTGAACAGCCCGAGGGCGCCGCCGCCCGAGGCACGGAACAATTCGCGGTACGCCCCGGCCACCTGGTCCAGGCTGTCCTTGCGCACATCGGTCACGATCAGGACCCTGGTTTGCTTCGGATAGTCGAAGGGCGACGAAACCCGAACCCGCAACGCCGGATAGTCGAGATGTACCGCCCCGGTCCGCGCTTCCGCGCTGTGCCAGTCCGCATCCACGTCGCCGGACCCGTCGGTCAAGGTCGCGGAGGTGATAAGCACCCCATGGGCCGGGCGGGCCACGATATCCGAAAAAGGTGTCATCGGGTCCACCCAATGGCGGTACATGCCCACGTCCACGTCGCGCCCGTCCATGCGGCTGACGGCGAACCAATCGACGAAGGCGTCCGGCGTGCCTTCACCAAGCGCCGTCAACATGTCCATCCAAGCCTGCACGGTCGCGATGCAGCGGTGCTCCAACGACCGCACCGCGGCTTCGATACGGCTGCGCGAGGCGGTGTCGAGCTCCTCGGATTCTTCATCCATCCGGGCCGCCAGGGCCTTCGCCAACCGCTTGGCCGGCAGCAGAATGCGGTTCAGGGCATCGTGCAGATCGCCGGCGGCTTCGAGCAATCCCGGCACGGGTTCGCCCGTCTCGACTTCCAGGTCATACGGACCGTCCGCGCCGCGCGCCCGGGCATAAACCTGCTGGCGGATACGATGAAGCAGGGCCTCCGCGGGGCCGGCGGGCCGTCCCTCCGTCGTGCGTTGCCGCCATCCTTCGGACGGCAGCGAGGCGGCGGCCGCCAGGATATCTTCCAGCGCCTCCCGCGACGCCCCTTCGGTCGCCAAATCCTCGATCCGTTTCTTGAGCCCCCGGGCGCGCCCACGGCCCTGGGCTTCGGTCCCGCGCAGCCAACGCCGCAGTTCCGCCGTTTCCTGGCCGGACAAATGTGCCGAAAACGCCCCATCGGCGGCATCGAAAACATGATGACCTTCGTCGAAAACGTAGCGATTGACGCGCCCGGCGGGATCGACGCCGCCACGGGCCGCCTGCACCATGACCAGGGCATGGTTCGCAACCACGAGGTCCGCACGCCGCGCACGGCGAATGCCGTGTTCAATGAAACAGCGGGAAAAATGGCTGCAAGCGGAATAGATGCATTCGCCGCGGCGGTCGGTCAGGCCGAGTGTCGCCCGCATGCCGAGGATATCGCTGAGCCATGACGGGAAATCGCCGCCGGTCATATCGCCGCTGCGCGTCGCCGAGATCCAGCGTGCGATCAGCCCCAGCGGAATAGCGCCGGCTCGATTTACACCGACTGTTCGGGTCGCCTCCTCATAATTCAGAAGGCAGATATAGTTTTCCCGACCCTTGCGGATGACGACCCGTTCCGACTTCAGACGCGGGTCGGGCACAAGGCGTGAGAGTTCCTCATCGATCTGCTGCTGCAGGTTCCGTGTATAGGTGGAAAGCCAGATCGGCGCTTCGTTCTTTTCCGCCCAGATGCTCGCCGGGGCGATATAGCCGAGCGTCTTGCCGACCCCGGTGCCCGCCTCCGCCATCACGAAATTCGGGGCGCCTTCATGGTCCCGCGGCGCAAAGGCATGGCAGACGGCCGACGCATAGTCTGATTGGGCCCGGCGTTCCTCCGCCCCTTCGCCCAGCAAGGTCGCGAGGCGGAATCGCGCCTCGTCCGGTTGGACGGGGCGGTCGCCCGGCGGCGGCGGCGGCGCCTGTTCCCGCCATTCGGACAGCCGTTTCCAAACGTCCAGGCCGGAGGTCGGGGCGCGGAGGCCATCATCCTGCTCCTGCCCCAACGCAGCCAGAACGGACGGGCCCCAGGCCCATCCCGCCCGCGCCATCGCCATCGCGATACGTGGAACATCGGGGCCGTGTACCCGATCCTTCAGGTCGGACAGCATGCGCGTCATGCAGCGGAACAGCACGGCGGGTGCGTCCTCCACCCCTGCCGGTGTCGGTAGTCCCAGTTCCTGCGCCAATCCGCCCGGCGTCGGAATGCAGAACCGTGCGGGATAGACGAAAGCGAACAGTTCCAGCAGGTCGAGCGCCGGAAACGGATCGATCCTGATCCGCCGCGCCACCGACGGGCCGTGACAAAGGATCGGCATCTGCGCGCGGATTTTTTTCGTAAGGTCCTGCGGCGCCCGCCGGTCCAGCAGGCGAAACGTCTCCAACTCACCATCTTCCGACAGCCAAACGGCTTCCATCGGCGACGCGGCGAGGACCGGCGCAGCGGGAAGTTTCAAGGATGAGGCGGCAGCAACAGGCATGACGGCGCGATCATAAACGCGGATTCGCCCCCATACACGCCTTCAAAACCGTAAAATCCACCTTGCTCGGCTAGGCCGCTTTGTTGCGGTGGCGCTCGTTCATTTCCTGGAATTGACGCAGGCTGGTCTCGAAATCAAACGGCCTTTCGGTCAGCGATTCCGGGTCCCACTCGCTGCGCCCGTCATTGAAGAAGTCACCGCCATAGATATGCAGTGCCGCGGTCAGTTTGGTGGTCGGGTTGATGACCGAATGGATGATGTCCTTGCCCAGCGGTTCGGCATCCTTGACCATCAGGGAAGCCGCGCCCGCCGCCTCGATCCGATCACCGGTGCGGCGCCAGAAGATATTATCCTCCCGACCGCCATAAACGCCGATCACGGCCCAAATGTGGTTGTGATTGTGGGGACGTAGAACGATTTCAGCAGGCCAGATCACATTCAAGACCGTCAGGTCGTTGCCGTGATAAAGCTTCTGAACGGCCCCTTCGGTCGGTTCCCCCAGAGCCTGGAGAAGCATTTCCGGATTCGAAACCGCCCTGGCCGTCACCTCGCGCACGGCCTTGTGGCTGTCATCCTCGGCCACCGCGGCGCGGCAATCCTCAACAAAGCGATCGATTTCGAACATCTTGCATCTCCCTGGTACACATTTGTGAAAACAGTATCGCAGTTCTGCAACCACGACCAGGAATCGCGCCACCGGGCAAGACGCAAACCCGCGGGCCAGTTGACCTGAAAGCCGCCCGCGCCTAGTTTCCGCGCCTTATCAAGGCGGCCATAGTCGGCGTGACGGCGGCCGCTGAAACACCTAAGGAATAAGGACATGTCGGAGTTCAGCGAACTTACCCAGAATGCGAAAGCTTGGCCGTTTGAAGAGGCCCGCAAGCTTGTCAAACGCATCGGGGGTAAAGCGCCGAAAAAAGGCTATGTCCTGTTCGAAACGGGGTATGGCCCGTCGGGTCTGCCGCATATCGGGACATTCGGCGAAGTGGCACGCACGACGATGGTGCGCCACGCCTTCGAAACCATGTGCGACGTGCCGACCCGACTGTTCGCCTTTTCAGACGACATGGACGGCTTGCGCAAAGTGCCGGACAACGTTCCCAACAAGGAAATGCTGGCCAAGCACCTGCATAAGCCGCTGACGGAAGTGCCCGACCCGTTCGGCACGCATGACAGTTTCGGCGCCCATAACAATGCGCGCCTGCAGGCTTTCCTGAATCAGTTCGGGTTCGAGTTCGAATTCAAGAGCTCGACCGAATACTACAAGAGCGGCAAGTTCGACGAAGCGCTGCTGACCGTGCTGCGTCATTACGAACAGGTCCAGGCGATCATGCTGCCCAGCCTGCGTCAGGAGCGGCGGGAAACCTACAGCCCCTTCCTGCCGATCTGCCCGGAAACGCGGCATGTGCTGCAGGTGCCGGTGGTCTCCACCAACGCCGATGCGGGCACGATCGTCTATCAGCGCGAAGACGGCACGGAAGTCGAAACCAAGGTGACCGGCGGCCTGTGCAAGCTTCAATGGAAGCCTGACTGGGCAATGCGCTGGTTTGCGCTGGACGTCGACTACGAGATGGCCGGCAAGGACCTGATCGACTCCGTCAAATTATCGGGCCGGATCACGCAGGAATTGGGCGGCCGCGCGCCGGACGGTTTCAACTACGAACTCTTCCTGGATGAAAACGGTGAGAAAATCTCGAAGTCGAAGGGCAACGGCCTGTCGATGGAGGATTGGCTGACCTATGCGCCGGAAGAAAGTCTGGCCTTGTACATGTACAACAAGCCCAAGACCGCAAAGCGCCTGTTCTTCGATGTCATCCCCCGCCATGTGGACGACTACCTGACTTTCGTCGGGAAATATCATGACGAGGAACCCGCCCGTCAGATCGAAAACCCGGCCTGGCATATCCACAGCGGCAACCCGCCGGAACACACCTCGCCCTTGACCTTCGGCCTGCTGCTGAACCTGGCGAGCGTGTGCAACAGCCACGACAAGTCGATCCTATGGGGCTTCATTTCGCGCTACGTTCCCGAAGCGTCGCCGGAGACCGAGCCCTTCCTGGACAAGCTCGTCGGGTTCGCCATCCGTTATTACGAAGACTTCGTAAAGCCGAACAAGAACTATCGCGCGCCGAGCACCCAGGAACGCGCGGCGATCGAGGAACTGTATCATGGTTTGGGTGAATTGCCGGCGGACAGCACCGCGGAGGATATCCAGAACCTGGTCTACGCGGTCGGCAAGAACCACGAGTTCGAAAACCTTCGCGATTGGTTCAAGGCGCTCTATGAAGTGCTGCTGGGCCAGGAACAGGGGCCGCGCATGGGGTCCTTCATCGCTCTCTACGGTATCGGCGAAACCCGGAAGCTGATCGAAAAGGCACTGGCGGGCGAGGACCTGAGCGCCGCCTGACCCACCGAACGCATTATGCAGAAACGAGAAAGGCCGGCTTCACGCCGGCCTCAGACCGCTGACAAACCCCTCGTCAATGGCGAGGGGTTTGTGATTCAATGAGGGATGCTACGGAAGCCTACGCCCCATCAAACCGCGCTTGAGATGGTAAGCCTCGAGAGCCTTGTTC
>Ga0189275_100183_pt1 | contig 70353 bp, 72 predicted proteins | sample N19A6minimetaG_FD_130329 | JGI IMG/M metagenome (GOLD analysis project Ga0189275, IMG submission 130329) | Marine microbial communities from the Costa Rica Dome - N19 A6 mini metaG | ecosystem: Environmental > Aquatic > Marine > Oceanic > Photic zone | place: Costa Rica: the Eastern Pacific...
CAGCGTCACTCAATTCTCCGACGTTTACCCCACCGACTGGGCCTACCAGGCTTTGGCTGGTTTGGTTGAGACCTACGGCTGCGTCGCTGGTTACCCCAACGGCACCTTCCGTGGCAACCGGGCAATGACCCGCTTCGAAGCGGCTGCCCTGCTGAACGCTTGCCTCGACCGCGTCACCGAAGTGACCGACGAGCTGCGTCGCCTGATGGCTGAGTTCGAAACCGAGCTGGCCATCCTCAAGGGTCGCGTTGACGGCCTCGAGGCCCGCGTCGGCGAACTGGAAGCAAGCCAGTTCTCCACCACCACCAAACTCAAAGGTGTTGCCAACTTCTTCGTCGGCGCAGTCGACATGGACGAGGCTGAGAAAGGAATGGGCGAAGAGGTATTCATGCAATACCGTTATCGCCTCAATCTCAACACATCCTTCACAGGTAAGGATTTGTTGTATGCACGACTTCAGGCTGCAGACGGCAAGGGTGACCACTGGGAAACCGGTGATACGCACCTGAATGCCTCGGGCTCTAACGGAAGCGCCATTAGCGTTGACAAGCTGTGGTACACCTTCCCCGTAGGAAGCTTTAAGTTCACAATCGGTCCGAAGATCGAGAACTACTACATGGTCGAAACACCGACCAGATATAACGCCGTTCTCAAAGCACTCAAGTTAGGTGGTTACGGTGCCGTCATGGGCGCTAGCACAGGCGCCGGTGCAGGCATTCAATGGCGTCAAGACGTGAATCCTGGCGAACCTGCATTCAATTTCGCTATCAACTACACCTCTAATACAGGTGATCACTCCGCTGAGGATAAAGGTATCTTCGGTGAGAACGCCGGTTCTTCAATGCTGACACAGGTCGGATACGGAACCCGCAAGTGGTGGATTGGTGCTTCATATGCACTGAAAAATGACTACGGCAAATGGATCGCCGGTCAGTCAACCCTCGGCACAGTGGAAGGAGATCTGAATGCATGGGGTCTCCGTGGATTCTGGACACCTGAAGAGTCAGGCATTATCCCTTCAATCAGCGCAGGCATCGACTTCGGTAGTGCCGACGCTAAGAACGACGGTGCAACCACTGAAACCTTCGGGTACATGGTTGGTCTGAACTGGGATAACGTATTTGTCGATGGCAACAAAGCTGGTGTGGGCTTCGGCTCAATCGGCAGTTACATCACTGATACGAAGGGCTCTGCAAACGTTGATCGTGACAACAGCGCACTTGAAGTCTGGTATGACTATCAAGTAACAGACAACATCAGCGTTAAACCTGCTGTTTTCTGGACAAACAACTACGACAGCGATGCTGACGACAAGTTCGGAGCTGTTGTAACAACTACCTTCAAATTCTGATAAAAGAATTCTGAAGTCCTAGGAAGCGCCCAAATGGGCGCTTTTTTTTTAGCATAAAAAAAGGGGGTCTTTACCCCCTTGGAAAAATCAGGATGCTGTCACCAGCAGTTCTCTCCCTCTCCAATAGGAACACAAATATCTTCTTGCTCCGCCTTTTTCTTTAAAGCAGCAGCATCAGAATCGAGAACGCTTTCCTCGTTGACATCCTGATCAGTGTTCCATTCCTTAAGACCGCCAGCACTCTGTGCCTGCACGGCAGGAGCCGATGCAACAAGAAGGGACGTTGCAGCGGCGAAAACTGAGATAGCAGAAGGCTTTGGCATTGAAATAAAGCTCAACTGAGCCAATTGTAGACAGAAGATGCACTAGTAATAATCAAACCAAAGCTATCAAAAGCTACAACTCAGTTCGACAGGCGTCGGACAGCATTCGTGTAGCTTTGGAAGATCAGATCAAGTTCATCCGATCGGCCATGGCGTGCCAACAAACCACGAGCGCCGGCATCGATATTGAATAACAGTGAGCGGTCGTCAGATGCCTTAACGTAGCTCTCAATCCAGCCAACACATACATAACGCACACCACTCAAAACTGGTGTAACACAATGCAGCATAGATGACGGATAGAGAACAACTTGCCCAGGTGGCAATCGAAATTCCTTCGTTTCCTCACCGCCGGTTTGGATCATTAAGGATCCACCCTCATACGTATCCTGATCACTGAGAAAGCAGGTGAAAGACAAATCCCGACGTCCATGGCGAGAGAAAGGATTATCAACATGCCAGCCATAAGATTCCCCAGCACTTGACCTAGAGATCAACAGGCTGTGGACCTTGCGAACAAGTGAAAAACTTTTGACCAAAGGGTCGGTTGTTAGTGCAGTTGAGATACGGTTAATGATCGAGAGCGTAAGCTCAGCAGTTGGGTCGAGCTGATGATTCTTTTTCACAAGTGCAGCTTGATCACCAGCAGTCAATCGGCCATCTCGCCAAGGAAGGCTTGGAGCACTGAGACGATGCTGAAAGTCACGAACTTCAGGAAGAGGCAAAAGAGAATGCGTCAGGAAGTCCATCGTTAAAAGAATTTCAGGAATAGTAAGCGTTTGACAAATGCTACGAAACGGACCATCAAAAACAGCTGACAACTGGAATCGCGGACCTAACATAGGTGAAACTATGTCTTGAAGCATGCGTAGGTACTTTGCAGCGATGGCTCTAGTGGCACCATTAGCTGCTATACCTTCAATAGAAGCAAAGGAAGTAAGGGTCTATTCAGGCCGGCATTACAACACTGATCGTGCTGCCTACAAACAATTCAGTGAAGAAACTGGAATCAAAGTAAGACTAATCGAGGCCACAGGCATATCACTGGTCGAACGCCTTAAACGGGAAGGAGCAAATTCAAACGCCGACGTGATTCTATTGGTTGATGCAGCGAGGGTTAACAATGCTGCTGAAGCCGGTCTTCTGCAATCCGTGTCTTCGAAAGAACTTCAGAAGAATGTACCTTCACGTTATAGGGATCCGTCGAATCGATGGTTTGGCTTCACAAGACGCATTAGGGCCATTATTGTAAATCCAAATGTTGTTGATCCGAACACGATTCAAACTTATTCGGATCTTGCAAATCCAGTTCTAAAGGGAAAACTCTGTTTGCGTAAAAGAAAAAACGTCTACAACCAATCACTGGTAGCAGATCAAATCATATTGAAGGGTCAAAATTCTGCTTCTGCTTGGGTCAAAGGAATGGTCAATAATGTCAGCGAGCCTTACTTTGGTGGTGATGTTTCACTGATTCGTGCAGTCGGACAAGGCAAATGCGGTGTGGGACTTGTCAATCATTACTATCTTGCGCGAATGCAAGCGGGAGCGAGTGGAAAGTCAGATCAGAAAGTAACATCAAACATTAAATTAGTTATGCCAAACCCAGCCCATGTGAATATCAGTGCAGCAGGGGTTGCTAAGTCAGCAAAAAACAAAAAAGAGGCGATTCAATTTATTGAGTACATTTCATCACCCAAAGGCAGTCGACTGATTGCAGGCCCAACATATGAATATCCGCTAAAAAACCTTGGTACATCAAAAGAATTAAAAGCATTTGGAACATTTACGCCAGACAATGTATCTATTAGCGCTCTAGGCGAAACACAGAAAACCGCTATCAAAATGATGGCAGATGCCGGCTGGCGTTAATTTAAAGAATTCAGTAATTGACCAAAAAATACAAGTCTTTAATTGCTTTTGATAATGACTCTCATTTAACTTGGTGCATCTAACACACCATTCGAGCAACTTAACTTGGCTGTATGTATCATTTGGACATCGACAAGTAAAAAATGCTGAGCACAACCAACTCAATCTCCGCGTCATCTATCGCTTGCGGTCCATCGGGTCGGGCAATTGCAGAAGCAATTGACACTGATCTTCTAAGCGCGATCCAAGCTCACCTCAACATGGAAAGGCAAGCCCACGCTTCCTATTTCGCTGCAGCAATCTGGTTTGCCGAACGGGAGTTGAGGGGTTTTTCGCGATTCTTCCGAGACGAATCCAACAGCGAGCATGAGCATGCTGCAAAATTTGCGGAATACATCATTGCTCGAGGGCAATGCGTTGAACTGCAAGTTGTCGATGCTCCTTTGCAGAGTTGGGGATTTCCTGCTGATGTGATGGCAACCGCATTTCAAATGGAGGTTGACGTCACGGCATCATTGCAACAGCTGTACTCCATCGCAGAACGAGTGAACGATACGCGTACCACAGTATTTCTCGACCCGATGGTGGAAATGCAGACCCAATCAGAACATGAATTTGCACACCTTCTTGGACGGGTCAAGTTTGCAGATAATCAAGCAGCGGCTCTATTGCTCATCGACAATGAGCTTGATCAAGGCAATAATAAGCCTGCTTCCCTTCAGGGATAACCCATTCAAACCAGAAAGTTGATTAATACATACCAACTTTCTGGTTTCAACCATTAAGCCCTTGCGGATCGATTACGAAACACTTAATATCCCTCATCAACGATTTCGGCGAAACTTCAAGGTATTCAGAAATAAGCCGATGAGACCAGCCTTGGTTTCTTAATGCCAACGCAATCTTCAGTCTTTTTTTGCGCCAACCATTAGGAGAGCCTAAATAGTGCGAAACTCTTGATGACGAGTTTGAAATCATGAGAAAGAACCTTACTTGGAAGATAGTATAAATTTAAGCAGACAAGTTAATAAGACAATAATTGAATGTTGCTAGCAAACATCATATAAGCAAGACTGCTGCATAACTAACATCAGCCTGGAACGTAGCCAATGATGCACAAGCGAGATACATATACGAGCCGAGAAGACTAATTAAGATTATTGTATGATTTTAATCGGGGTAATGACCTCATTCAAGGTCGAATTAAGAATGCCTGATGGAATCAAACAATTCGATTGTCCTGATGATGAATACGTTCTAGAGGCAGCAGAGCAGGCTGGAATTGATATGAGCTATTCGTGCAGAGCTGGAGCATGCAGCACTTGCGTGGGTAAGATCATCGAAGGAACAGTTGATCAATCTGATCAAAGTTTTCTGGATGACGAACAAATGCAAGACGGCTACTCACTCCTATGCGTAGCTTATGCGACATCAGATTTGATCGTAAAGACTGATTGCGAAGAAGAGCTTTGGTGACAATGGATAAACGAAAAGATCACCTCAAAATGAAAGCACATAAAAAAAGGGAAATTAGCTTGGTTGATCAGTATTTGAACGCATCGTGCTTTAATAAAATAAGCGATACTACATATCAGAACATGCTGAGTTACGAATCAAAAGCCGATCCGATCGAAAAGAAATTGATTACAAGGATCAAAGAACAAGTTAAGCATGGAAAGGTTGTGCTTTCTTCTGGGTCAAAAGAGAAAGCTTGATCAGCCTGGATGTGATAAAGAATACAACCAAACGTCTACTCTGAGAGGAAACATAATCAAAAACATCAGAAAATATAGAAAATAAGAGCAGATGAACACCAGTCAAATACTTTGGATTGATCTCCAACCTTCACTGTATTGCCTTTTCAAGCGAACAGCACAAACTTTAGGGCAGAATTTTGAGGTCAAAAGATGGTCTTTCGAGCATGATCTTGATGAATCATGTGATGTTGAAGTCGTCCACAGCCTAATGAGGCACACGATAGAAAACTCTTCAAATCCAGTTCATCTTGTAGGCCACGGAGTAAGTGGAACTATTGCATATTTATATGCTCAGAAATATCCCAACCATATATCATCAGTTTCAGTATTGTCAGTAGATACTTGTTCAACAAATCAATGGACTAGTCATTATCAGAGCATGCGGAGCCAATTACCATGCTCAAGATTTCATATATTAAGCCATCTGAGCCGACTACTGGTCGCTAGTCAAACGGAACAGGTTGGACAAATTATGATAAAACTATTAGCAAAATGTTTAGATAATGATTTTGTGTATGGATCTATCGTCAAAAGTCAAACAATCACAAATATAAAGAAAGCTGAGGTTCCTGTACTCGTGATAAACGGCGAAAAAGACTTTGTTGTTGACGAGCAGAGTCATGACAGATGGAAAAACTACCTGAAATCTGGAGACTGCTATCAAAAAGTTGCTGACGGACGCCACTTCTTCCCATTTACACAGTGGAGCCAAACTGCAAAAATGATCGAATCATTTGTCAATATGATACCTGAGCAACATCAGAACCAAATTCCTAATAGCTGCAAAAATCTGAGTATTAGTAAAACCAACTCATGAATCAAATGAATACCTTTGACGTCATCATCATTGGTGGAGGACCAGCGGGTTGTTCTTGTGCACTGTATACAGCAAGGTCAAATCTATCGACAATTATCCTTGACAAAAATCCAGCTGTTGGTGCACTTGCTATCACTCACAAAATTGCAAACTATCCGGGTGTGGAGGGAGACACATCAGGTGAGGAATTATTAAAAACAATGAGAGTTCAAGCAATTAACTATGGAGCGGAATACAAGCAAGCTCAAGTTTATGGAATCAGCATGACTGGTTCAGAGAAGACTGTATATACACCAGAAGGTACATTCGTCGGGAAGACATTGGTGCTTGCAACTGGTGCAATGGGAAGAGCATCAACACTACCCGGTGAGAACGAATTTCTTGGTAAAGGGGTTAGTTATTGTGCGACTTGTGACGGAGCTTTTTATAAGAACCAAGAAGTAGCTGTCTATGGTTCAAATCATGAAGCAATTGATGAGGCGCTTGTACTCACAAAATTTGCATCAACAGTACATTGGATAAACAACAATAAACCAAACGTTAAATCTCAAGCAGTAGAAATCCTTCTCAATTCAAAAAATGTGAAGCATTGGAAGCGCACCAGGCTCGCCTCCATCCATGGAGATGATCAGGGAGTTAATGCTGTCAAAGTGCAATCATCTGCTGATCGTGATGAGCAGATGATCCAAGTTCAGGGTGCTTTTGTTTACTCCACAGGCTCACTTCCGATCACCGATTATCTACAAGACCAAGTCCCGGTCAAATCTAATGGTGGAATTCGAGTGAACAGCGACATGATGACAGATCTCGAAGGAGTCTGGGCAATCGGTGATATACGCAATACACCCTTTAAACAGGCTGTTGTTGCTTGCTCTGATGGATGCATTGCAGCGATGGCAATTGACAAGTATTTGAATAAACGAAAGGACGTCCGGGTGGATTGGGTGCATCGATAAAAAAAGCGCCCTCTAGGGCGCTTATGCATACAGTTTAGAAACAAAATAAGTTCAAGACTCAGCGTTAATTTGCTGAACCCATGCCTGTAAACGTTGATCCGTTAATTCCGACTCATTGTCTTCATCGATTGCAAGTCCGCAAAACTTACCATCAATAACACTCTTTGAGTCATCATAGGTATATCCTTCTGTGGAAACCTTACCAATCAACTTGGCACCAGATTGAAGAAAGGCCGTATAAAGTTCCTCCATGGCATCACAGAAGAAATCTGAATAACCGGAAGAATCACCAAGACCAACGATTGCGACTGATTTACCAGCAAAATCCTTGTCAGGAATTTCCTGAACCAGATCATCCCAAGCTGTTCCTGACCGGGCTTCATCAGCACCTGTATTCCAGGTTGGAACACAGCAAATCAACGACTCAGCTGAAACCAATTCATCGATTGAATCGATGTTGTCAACGTCCTTCGCTTCTGTTCCAGGAAGAAGCTCTTTGAGTCGATCAGCCACATCCTCGGTCTTGCCAGTAGAAGTGGCGAAGAAAATAGTGAAAGTCATGCAAAAGAGATCGCCAACCAAGACTCGCAAATCATCGCCCTCCCGGATTAAAGCTTGTTTCAACTGCAAGTGAAATCAGTTACACACAGACAACTCAATGACCTAGGTCTCCCAGACAAATTCTTATCTAAGACTGTCTAAGGCGATTCAAAGACTCGCGATACTCCGATAGTGCTTGATCAAACCCTGTCTCGCGGATACGCTTGAGCCAACGGAGACGAACCAAATCATCACGTTCAATGTGGTCAATAAATTCTTCAAGTATGGCTGATCCAACAAGCATGTCGAACTCTAAAGAGCAATGCCAAAATTTAAAAAATACTTTGAACGGCGGCTAGTCAAATGATTCTTTTGGCTAGGTCTTAAGAAATACCAAGCTAAAACAAATAAAAGCAAAGACAATGCAAACTGAATGGTCTATAAAATTAGTATGTCATTTGATTTTTAATTTCAGAACAAGGACACGCAAATTAATGCGATCATCAAAAGATGCGCAATGATTGCGGCTGTAAACTTTGTAAATAGAGTAAACTCTAAACAATAATTGCCCAAATGGTTAACCATTAGGGCTTCCTTGAAAAACTAGAGAAGCAGTTTAAATGAGACGACACGAAAGTTGAACTGTTGATAGGCAACGGGACAACAATTCTTCTAGAAGAAATTTCTGTATAGATTGACAATCAATAGAATGACTAATCATATTTAAAGAGTCTTTCATAACAAAACATCTAGCCTGGTAACAAGATATTTCCACTAAGAGACGTTCTTTAAGCTGAGGATGCTGACAATGCTGTATTGAACGACTCGCACATTCAAGTCGCCGACGCATCCATTCAGCCTCTCTGCAGAGATCTCCAAGAACACCAAAGGAATTCACGATCTTCAAAATTGGAGTGGTGAAGAGTTGATGAGGTCAGGTGCAATACGCATCGTGACATCGCCAGACGACATAGCGATCATGTCAGCTTGACGCCATTTTGAGAGAAGACGGGTTGTGGTAACCCGGGTAGCACCGATCAACTCACCAAAACGATCATGAGTTAAACGGAAGGGAAGCTGATAAGCATCACTGCAACGAAGACCAAGGCGGTTAACCAGAAGCGCCAACAGAGCATGAAGCCGCTGTTCTGCCTGGCCCAGATGACGGACTCTCAGGAGCTGCAACGTCCACTCATTGACTGCGTCGATTCCGAATTCGTCCGCGGAGACTGAATCACGACGAAACTTCAGGGCCGTAAGTGCCTCCACACAAGCCCCATCGCTGCACATGCGATCGGTACGAAGCCTGTCGCCTGACTGCAAAAACGCCAAAGTCATTCCCTCGGTTTCCTCACAAGGGCAATACACCCGGCAAACCCCCTCTAACACCTCAAGAACAGTGGCCTGATCGCGACCGGCAGGATCCAGCAGAACGGTCTGAAGCCTGGGCATCGACAAAGGTGCCGCAGGATCATCAGGCAAGAACCGGTAGGAAGAGGTCGTCACGAACTAACGCGATTGAGAATTACTCGCAATAGTACAGACTTCTTGTCGATATTGCAAGTCATTCTCAATAAGGCCCTCAAATTGAGATTCTTTCTCAATACGCTGCAAGCAAGCTCCCTCCGTACTCAGAAGAAGTGAGCGGAGCAGCTGAGCATCGCCCTGAATTCGAAGCATCGGCTTGATGTGGTTATTGCCCAGTACACCGCGCTCACTGAGTGCCCGATGGATCGCTTACAACGCTGAGGCGTTCTTATTGAGCGTGTGCGCTGTAATTCCTTGTCAAAACACAAGGAACGCAGCTTTTGTGTTGATCAGCCCCCAACCGGCCTGCGGCAATGGGAGAAAGCTCACCGTTTGGACGGTACAGATAAAAGAAAGTCAAGAAATAGCTGATGCTCCTGGGGTCCATGAAGGAGAGCGACCGCTTGGGACCCGAGAGTCATCAGGTGCATGCACGGCACATTGGACAATCCCATCAACAAAAAAGCAATACCAATCACTGGATTGCCCTCAAGAAAGAGGGGTGGGTGGGGTCACCCACCGCCAACTTGCCACCTCTAAGAGTGTGGCCACCCTTTCCACATCAGCACAGAGCTCTGCCAATCACCAGTGAGATCCATTTCACGGAGCATCAAGTCCTCCATCCAATGGTTCCCCCATGACCATGGGGCGCATGTTTAGGGGTCTGAATGCTCTTCACAATCGGCGAGCTCGGTCAACGATTTGTCTTGCGACAACATTCGGGTAACTCATTTAGCCATTGCCACCAACTCATCTGTATCGAGTCTCATTCCTGACAAGTGTGATTGTGTCTAAGGAGTTCCCAAACCTCCGTCCAATGGCTCGAAACCCTTGCCATTGAAGGCTTGAGCAACCTGACTCCCACTCTGGCGAGCGGGGAGTCAGTTCAGCGTTAGATGGGTGAGTTGATCTCGCAAAACAAAGTGCCTTAGTTGCTCGAAGGAGTCGCCATGATTTGCGGCACAGCAGGTCTGGTTACAGGAAACCTTCGGCATTTTCACCTTTGCGATGGACAACCGGATTAAAGATTCAGCCCCTGCAGCTCAACCTGGAACAGCAGCTCGTCCACGGTTTTGGTGAACAACTATGCACGTTTGCGCCGCTCATGGGATCCCTGCTATCTGTTCTTAAGAACAAGCAGTAGCCATGATCGGTGATGTTGTCACATTTGAGGACCACTCCATCCAATGGAGCGATGACCATTGGGCGCTGAGTGTCTGCTGGGTCCTCTTCTCAACCGGGGTAGTCAGAACAACGTGAGCCGCAACCAGTCAGCAAGCAAACGACTGACTTTTCTTTTGAAGATAAGGAGCCAATTCAGCGCTTGGCTCCCAACAACCTTTCTTAAGCTCATTTGATTCACCAGCAAGCATCACCTGCAGCAGCTACATCCATATACAAATCCATAATAGTCATGGACGTTCGTCGCAGGAACCTCCAACCAATGGTGGGGGCAATCACCATTGGGCGCTGATAACACCACTGACTCCCTTCTGACGATGCGGGGAGTCAGATCAGCGTAATTTCATTCCAAAAATGCCAAAGCTAATTTGACGAACCCACTGAGTTCATCTGGCGTGCAAATGAAATGGATTGAAGCTAGTCAAAGAGATCCACGCATAACATCTGCTTGAAGAGTTGTAGTCAAAGCTAATTCAAGCTGGTTACACCATTCACTCCTCTCCAATGAGTGGACAGGCGGAGAAACCAGAGGCACATAGGAAAAGAAGACCAGTCATCGATTCATTTGACAGATGAGATTAGATGGTTTGTACTCGCTCTCTGAGAAAAACCAGCCAATATGGACTTGAAGGTTCTCGCGAGGCACCTTCATCCGATGGCTGATCCGGGTCATCGCGCTGGGGTTACAACTGGCTCCTCTACTCAACCAGGGGAGTCAGTCCAGTTGCTTACTCCCAGAAACGAACTGAATCATTATGGCCAAAAGCAAAGGCGTTCGTATCGTTGTCACACTCGAATGCACCGAATGCAGAACAGCAACTGCTGCTGAAAAACGTAGCCCTGGAGTCTCTCGCTATACAACAACTAAAAACCGAAGAAACAATCCTGAAAGGCTCGAATTGAAAAAATTCTGCCCACAACTCAACAGGATGACTCTTCATCGCGAAATAAAATAGGAGAAAACCATAATACTTACACAATGGCTTTCAACAAATAAAACAGACTCAAAACAAAACTTTGGTTGTCAACTTTTAATCAAAGCATGGGAGCGTGCATGCCTTATATAGTTTTAGGCTAGAAGCACCAAGAGCGAGAATAAGACGTTGACCAACTCACGAAACAGATCACTGGATCATTATCGATCAACACAAATCAATCAATACAAACATCGATCAGTAGAATTTAGGACATAGCCTGATTCAGAAGCAGCTAGTTTATGCAAAGCAGCAATTAATTCTTGACTAACATTGAAGCATTCGCGCACATCATTGACCTCGCCAACAGAACGACTGACGCGGCTACTTACGAGTATTTAATGAGAGAAGCACAAGAAATCATGCTCGACAAAAACACGGAAGATATAGATTATTGTGATTTTAGACAATTAGTAGAAGAGCGGCTCGCGAATCAAACACTCAAAACAAAAGAGCAAGGCTGTGCATAAATGAAGAATGGCTAGCACCAATTATCATCGTTTCAGTAGCCAGTGAACAAAGACAAAATATTCAGAATCACGCCGATTGATAGACTAGAAAATAAATCAGAAAATACTTTTATCGGGAAATCAACATGGCGCAATGCTTACAGATCGAACTCTTCCGTATATCAACAAACTTCAGACTTTTTAAAGTAGCATCACTTACACGGGAGTGCATCAATTCAAACGTAGTACTACTACATGTGAGCGACATGGACCTATTCACAACGCGAACATTTGGTTGGGCAGTTTACTCTAGCCGGATCTGCTCAAACAATGATTCTGATCATCTCAGTTTCATTGGGCTTCATTTGACTCTTCTTCCCTCCAGGTTCAAGAGCCAAGGTGGCGTTTAAAAACCAAACCAGTACAATTGATTGGTCTTTTTTTGCCAATAAATAACTGGCGTTGATGTTTTCTTCTTCTCACCATCAACACAATGTCAAAAAAAATGTCCCGGTTGTCTAAACTTGACATATCGGTATTAGAAGCACAGATGCGCTGCGGGTCAGAATGGCCGATAGGTCTTGTTGATGCAATTGCAGAAGCGCATCGAACCACAATTGAAAATGTCATTGAGCGTCAACATGCTTTGAGTCCAAAGGATATACATGATCACAAATTAAAAATTTATTTTTGAGATAATTTTAATCTTCCCATGCCCCTATTGGAATTAAAAAGTTACAGAAACAAAATGAAATTCACTCCAACAACAAACAGTGCGATCCTACTTCTCTACAAAGAATTTGGCGAAAAACGAATGGGCATGAGCAAACTTAAAGGAAGAGTGACAGCCAAAGCAGCGCCTTCAACTCCTAAGCAAGGGACAACAAAACCCTGGCTTTACTGAAAGCAAAGTAAGCACTTCAACCACCAATCTCATGTCTAAAATTTTTATTCCATTGTTCATTGCATTACTTTTGAGTGCATGCGGACTCCATGGAGAATCTGGTTCCTCCTCTAATGATGGTGAAGCTAAAACCACAGCGGCCAAAAATACCAAAACACCAGGGATTGGTCTGAGCTCAGAACCGAGTATTGGGAAACCAATGTTGCTGGCTTCACTCAAGGATGGAGGATATGTCATTTATTTTCGTCATGCAACGACGGAGAGGGATTACGCAGACCAAGCTGATCCTCTGATGAGCCTCGATGATTGCAGTTCTCAGAGAAAGCTGAGCACTAAGGGCATCAAAGAATCGCACGGAATTGGCATGGCCTTTGCTGCAAAGGGAATCCCAGTCGGTGAAATTATTGTTAGTGAATATTGCAGGTCATGGAAAACAGCAAACCTCGCATTTGGAGAATGGACACGAAAAGATTCCCGATTAAACTTTTTACCTTATGAGGATTATACCAAAAGTCATGTTGAACTGATGAAGAAGAATGTCATGCCTTTATTAACGCGTCAACCCCTACCAGGAACCAACACAGTCATTATCGGACATGATGATCCGTTTGAAGCCGTGACAGGAATTTATCCTGAACCGCAAGGAATCGCATACATCCTTCAGCCGGATGGGAGAAGAAGTTTCAAGATCATCGATAGTGTGTTGCCTTCTGAGTGGGCAACACTCTGAGCAAGACAGCCACTCTGATCCTTGATCATTTGACTTGAAAGATGTTCAGGATCTAACACTCGATTGATGCGTTGCCAACATCCAAGACATTGCAAAGCAGGATAATTGTCGTGTCGACCTTGGACGGGTTTAGACAAAATAAAAGTGATCTATCTCTCGTAGGCAATTTCGGGAGATAGATTTTTTTTGACAGTAGGTCTTTAAAGAACAAGTGATGTGTGGCTAGAGCATATCTTGCCCCAATATGCATATCATGCAAACTCAAGAATAATCCAGAGAGATTCACATTCTTTGCACGGGCACATTTGATACGGTTTATGCCATCAATTGACCGCAATTTGATATCAAATTGATTCTCTTGCCAGAGCAACTAATTTTATTGAGAAGCTCAAATCATTCAGGCCATAGGATCAAATGATCCCAATCAATTGCCCAGAGAATTAAAAGCAGAATTCTTAAATCAAATGACTCTTTGACCAGTTAAATATGACTTACCCCTGCAAAGCTATGTAAAAGCAAATCTATTCGATAGTCAGCACTCATTATGTTCCTTATGCCGCATCTTTCTGAAAATGCAGTCTTACGGAAGTTCGTCAGTCAGTTATGACTGGTGGGCTGGAAATGCAGGAGTCGCGAAGCGCAGCGGTTCTTTCATTGCAGCCCACGCTGCCCATGCAGGTTTAATCATGTTTTGGGCAGGTGCATTCACCTTGTTTGAGTTGGCCCGTTATGACGGAACACTGCCAATGGGAGAACAAGGGCTGATTTTGATTCCACACCTCGCCGGCCTTGGCTTCGGTGTAGGGGAAAGTGCTGTAATCGTTGACCAACAACCCCTCATCGCGATCGCAGCATTCCATCTGGTTTCATCTGCAGTTCTTGGAGCAGCTGGAATCTGGCATACACTGCGAGCTCCTAAGGACCTTTCAGAGGCTGAAGGCCGCGCCCAAAAGTTTCATTTCGAATGGAGTGATGGCAAAAAGCTTACGTTCATCCTGGGTCATCACCTGATTTTTCTCGGCCTCGGTGTCATTGCCTTCGTTGAATGGGCAAAGCGCCACGGAATTTACGACAGCACTATCGGAGCTGTTCGACAAGTTGAGCCGAATATTGACCTCGGAATGGTGTGGGGTTACCAGGCTAATTTTCTCTCCATCAGTAGTCTTGAAGACGTGATGGGTGGCCACGCTGTTTTGGCCTTCATTCTCACGATTGGTGGTGTTTGGCATATCATCTCCAGTCCTTTCGGACCCTTCAAAAAGGTCTTGATCTACAACGGCGAATCCATCCTGTCTTACTCGCTTGCTGGTGTAGCTCTGATGGGATTTGTGACCGCCATTTGGTGTGCTCAAAACACAACAATTTACCCCGTTGAATTGTATGGCGATCCATTGAAATTGAACTTCGCTTTCTCTCCCTACTTCAGTGACGCAACTGCTCTTGAGGGTGGTGCCCACTCCGCCCGGGCCTGGCTGGCCAATACGCACTTCTACCTCGCATTCTTTTTCCTGCAAGGACATTTTTGGCATGCCTTGCGCGGCATGGGCTTTAACTTCAAGCGCGTTTCTGAGGCGCTTTACAACATGGGAAATTCCAAAGTCAGTGCTTGATTAGGCTGACGTTTTAGATGTCCCCCTCATCTCATTGAGATGAGGGGTTTCTTTATTTGTTTTGCCATTCAGGTGAATATCCACTGCAGCAGCCCCATACAAGAAAGACGGCAAGGAGGCAGACAAAGAAGCCCTGGCAGAGGGCAGCCTCGATTGACCTCGGATCCAATGAAAGGATCCTCGGCTCAGAACACAAATGTCGTCTTGATCAGGCCGCCCAGTTGCTGGAAGGTTGAGCCGTCCGGTGTGAGCTCACCCATGGGTCGCGACAGGTAGAACAGCGCCGGTGTGACGCTGATGTTGTCAGTGACCTGGAACTGGTACCACCACTCCCAGATGAACTGGCCATCAGCAGGGGTGTCGCCACCACGCAGATCCGTCGCAACAAGAGGCTGGCCTACAGACATTCCGGTAATGTTCCCGGCCATCAACACATCGTTCCATTCCAGCCCAGCCCTCCAGGACTGACTGGTGCTCACCTGGCCTTCGCGCTGAGTATCGGATTGATTGATGCCCCAACCGAGCGACAGCGAAGGAAACCAGCCGCTCTCCAATGGCTGCCAGAAACCACCAAGGGCATAGGCGTCGGTCACGCCCCGATCACTTATGCGATCCCTGACGAAGGGCGAGGCATACACGATCAGGTCTTGACCGTTCTGAACCTTGGAATACAGGGCAGCAACACCCCAGTTCTCACCCTCCCAACCCAACTGGAGGGTGCCGGTGCCGCCCGCCTCATCAGTGGCGAAACCACCGGAGCGGGTGTCGCTTAATGCACCATTGGCCGCCACGTAGTTGGCCGACGCGCGGGCTCCGCTTTCCGCTGCCCAGCTGATGCCCACACCCGCACCTTTGTTTTTGTTGTAGGCCCCCGGCGCACCATTCACCGTGAGCACATCGAGAATCGGATCACTGGGATAGAAGCTTGGCCAGATCGCGAGCATGTCTTCCTGGCCAACAATCGGGCCGGCAGTGAATGTGATCTCATCCCCCAACGGGAAGGAATAAAAGAGTTTGTCGATCGCCACCAGATTGGGGCGATCACCCTCCTGAAACGCGGTTTCCAGAGTGGCCAGACCCGACGGCCCTCCACTGCCGAAGACGTTGCCGTCTCCGTCGAAGTTGCCGCCACGCAACACCGTGGTCAATTGATCCTTGCCGGTGAAGGAGGTCTCCAGAGCCAGCTGGAGGTCGTAATTGAATACCGTTCCGCCGAACTCGGAATTGCTGTCCGAACGCAGCCGGGATGCGGACCCTTTGAAGCGGCTGGCTCCGAACACCCAGGAGGCTTGTCCCTTGAGTTTGGTGGTGGTGGCGAACTGGGTGGCTTCCAGTTCGCCCACGCGGGCCTCGAGGCCGTCAACGCGACCCTTGAGGATGGCCAGCTCGGTTTCGAATTCCTTGAGCAGGCGACGCAGCTCGTCGGTCACTTCAGTGATCCGCTCGAGGCAGGCATTCAGCAGGGCAGCCGCTTCATAGCGGGTGATAGCCCGGTTGCGACGGAAGCTGCCGTTGGGGTAGCCGGCGACGCAGCCGTAGGTCTCCACCAGGTTGGCCAGAGCCTGATAGGCCCAGTCGGTGGGGTAAACGTCAGAGAACTGGGTGACGCTGGTGACCTGATCAAGGCTGTTGCCACTGGCAGTAGCCGCGTAATCAGAAACGCCGTTGATATTCAGCTCGGTGGCTTGGGCGGCTGGGCTGTTGACCACAGCTAAAGGGGCGATCAGACCAAGGGCGGCGGGCGCCACCAGCAGTTGCTGGACAAACGTCATGACTGGGAAGAGATAAAAAAACCCCAGAGGTGATCCCTGGGGTTAGAAGCTGTGAAACGGCGTGCTCGTAATCAGTCGATCAGGGCCACCCAGGCAAAGGCCATGCCGATGCCCATCCAGATGCCTGCGCCAAGCCTTTGCCCCTGGGAGCCGAGGCGCTCAACCAGAGACTTGGACCAGTTGCTCACCACAAGCAGCAGCGCGCCTTGGCCAATCAGCAGGCCCAGGAAATAGGTGAACAACGGGGTTGGTTCCGCACCAACGATGGTGCTCCCCAGCAGAAAACCGTGCAGGGCCACCAGCGGCAGCAACCAACGGGTGGAGGCCACGGTGAGAGCCATCAAACCCTCCACCACCAGGCTGAGGGAGACCATGGCCTCCGCCCAGGGAGCAACGGCATCCGGCAGGGGAATGAACTGGGACAGAACACTGCCGCCCAGGCCAGCAGCCAGCAGAGGAATCACCCAGGCGCGGGGACGTTGCAGGCCGATGAAGGCGATGGCCAGCAGAAACAGGAGATGGTCAGGACCCAGCAGCGGGTGACCAACGCCACTGAGCAATCCCTGCAGGGGGGTGAGGACAGCGCTGTCGCCCATGCCAAAGGGATGGTGGGCGAACGCCGGACTGGCCAGGAGAAGAACCGCCAGAAGCGAAGGGCCAGCGATCTGCAGCGGCCTGCGCAGGGCCAGTGGCAAAGAATTCAAAAGTCGATCCTCGTCGGTTTGATCTGGCGGGCGTTCTGACTGACGTGGGCGGAGAGCCGACGTTTCACAGCTGCGGGACAGCGGCAGATTTTCACTGCTCTTTCCCCGTTACCTTCAGCGGCTGTTCCCCGCTGAAACCAGCACCCCACCCTACCGGCGCTTGGCCATCGCGCCTGACCAACAATCATTCGACCTGTGGCGGTGCATCGGCAAGGTCGGTGGTGTGGAAATTCCAGCGATCACCGTCTTCCAGCCAGAGCTCCCAGGCCAGGCGACGGCCGCTCCGTTTCAGTCGCAGCTGGCCGCCAAAGCCCGCCGGAGAGGGCTGATAGAGCTCGGTGATGTCGTCAACAGGGGCTCCATCCCGGCTGAACACCTGCTCCACCTGCTCACCAAGCCGAGCCGTCAGGTCGCTGCGCAGCTCATCAACCGTCACGCCGGCTGGCTCGAGAAATCGAGCACCAGATCGCCGACGTCATCGCGGCTGATCTGGAAGCCGAAGCCATCGACGGTGCCGGTCCACAGGCCTGCATCGAGATCCGCTTCGATCCCCTCCAGCTGCTCCACCTTGTGATCGAAGAGCAGGCCGAAGCAATGGGCGGCGACCTGCGCGGCCTGGGACGCATCCATTTCATCGAGTTCGTGGGCTTCCACCGGACACCCATCGAGCAGTTCAGCATCGATGACGTTGCCGGACCCGACGTCCTCCACAAGAGCTTGCAAACCAGCCAGATCGTTCATTGCCGTCGCCGTTGAAGCAACACACGCAACACCATCATCCCTGGGCCAGAGCGGTGGTGAGGGCCGTGTCCACGCTCAAGGTGCGCGATCCCAGATGCACGGGCTGGGCGATCACTGCCTGGGCCAACTCCAGTTCAAAGGGCACAAAACCGCCCTCCGGCCCCACCATCACCACAGCGGCCCCCGCTGGGGTGTCGCGCAAGGGAAGGGAGGCCCCCATCTGGGCCATCCAGCAGGGCCGTCCGGCACAGAGATTCTTGAGCTGGTCTTCGACAAAGGGTCGAAAGCGCCGGTGCTGATGCACCCGGGGCGCCACCGTGTCGCTGGCGCGCTCCATCCCCGCAAGCAGAGCCTCGTGCACCTTTTCGGGAACGAGCAAAGGCGACTGCCAATAGCTCTTTTCAACCCGAGCGCAGTTGATCAAGTGAAGGTTGGCCACGCCGTACTCGGCCACGGTGCGGAACAAACGGCGCAGCACCTTGGGCCTCGGCAAGGCCAGAACAATGTCGAACCGATGGCGGGGCGGCGGTGGCTGGTTGAGGTCCACCTCCAGCATCACGGCATCTGCATCCAGGGCACAGATGCGGCCCTGGCCCAGATCGCCATTCAGCTCACCAACCCGGATGCTGTCGCCCACTGCAGCCCGTAGCACCGAACGGATGTGATCCGCCCGCCGATCCACAAGACGAACCTTCCGTTCATCCAGCCAATCCGAACGGTTGAGAACAACGATGTTCATGGCTGGATCTCAGGGATCAACAGCACGCCGTCACCAACAGGTCCGTCAGTTCAGCACAACAACTTTCCAGGCCCACAATCCTCAGCAGTGTTCGAACACCCCGGGGATCAACTCCCGCTCGCGGCGCGCCTGAAACTCAGCATCAGCAGCACGCAGCGCCGCAGGATCATCCTGGAACCAGCAGCCATAGAGAAGATTCAGGATCCGATCAACATCGAGATCACGATCAGCCACGTCCTGCCAGAGGCGTTGGCTTAATTCGGCATCAGCCAGCTGAAATTGAGCCTGGGCCAGACGTCGGGCAGCGTCGAAATGGGCCTGTTGCAACTGCCGCGACGGTGAGTCGTACTGAAGCAACCGTCCCTGGATCGTTTGAAGCAAACCCATGCCATCAGCTTTGCTGCATTCAGATTGAATCCGCAAATGCCGATCGACAATGGGTCGTCATGCTGGTTTTCAAACAGCGGCACCAAAGCCGATCAGGAAAGATCGATCAAAGGCTCGGTCAACTCAGGCGATCAACACTGATCAAATCCCAACAGGATCCGGTCCTGCAAGGCAGCGTGATTGAGGCCGGGACGTTGCAATTGCAGGGCCGGAAGAAGATCGAGCACAAGATTGTTGGCCCGGCGGGATTCAACGCAAACGCCAACGCGATCCCCCACGGAACGGGCAAGACGGATCTGATCCATCACCAGCTGCAACTGGAACATCTGCTGGTCGAGGCTTCTGGCATGGGCAGCCCCGTTGAGGCTGCAGCCCAGCAGCACGCTCAACCACCAACCCTGTGAACGCATCGGCATCACACCCCCAGAAGGCATCCCCCTCAACGTCCCATGCCGCCTCCTCCTGGGGTGAGTATGCGAATGGCCTCGCCCGCCTGGAGCTCCAACTGCACGGCACCGGGCAGGGGATGGGCCACCCCCTCCCGATCCAGCCGCAGGTTCTCGCCACAGGCACCACTGGCCCCACCCTTGAGACCGAACGGGGCCACCTGCCGCGAGCCACTGATCAACGACACACTCATCGGCTCGAGGAAACGGATCGTGCGCTCCAAGCCGTCGCCCCCGGGCCAACGGCCTCGGCCGCCACTGCCGGAGCGAACCGCGAAGGATTCCAAGCGCACCGGATAACGGCCCTCGAGCACCTCGGGGTCCGTCAGCCGCGAGTTGGTCATGTGCGACTGCAGGCCCACCGATCCGGCAAAGCCCTCACCAGCGCCGCCACCCCCGGCCACTGTTTCGTAGTACTGGCAGCGGCCATTGCCGAAGCTGACGTTGTTCATCGTTCCCTGGCCGGCCGCCTGGGCGCCGAAAGCCGCAAACAGCAGATTGCAGAGGGCTTGAGACACCTCCACGTTGCCGGCCACCACAGCGGCGGGGGGCCGCGGATTCAACAGACAGCCCTCCGGCACCACCAGATCGAGCGGCGCGAAACAGCCCTCGTTCAAGGGGATGTCGCTGTCGAGGAGACAACGGATCACGTACAGCACAGCCGCCCGCGTCACCGCCAGGGGGGCATTGAAATTGCCCGGCCGTTGCGGCGATGTTCCGCTGAAATCCAAACGCAACCGTTGGCGGTTGGGATCAAGGCACACCTGCACCACCAGGCAGGAACCGTCATCCAGGGCCAGCTGATGCCGGGCGTCCCTCAGGCGCAACAGCAGCCGTTGAACACTGCGGGCTGCGTCCTGCTGCAGCAGGGTCATCTGCCGTTGCACCAGGGTCAGCCCCTCCCGCTCCACGAGGGATTGCAGCGCCACAATCCCCGCCTGATTGGCCGCCACCTGCGCCTGTAGATCGGCCAGCAATTCCGGAGGGTTGCGGGGCGGCGTCGCCATGCCGCCCCACACCGCTTTCAGATCAGCGGCGAGAACCCGGCCCTGGCGCACGAACAGCTGGTTGCGCAGCAGCAGGCCCTCATCGGCAATGGTTCGACTGAAGGACGGCATCGATCCGGGAGCGATGCCACCCACATCGGCGTGATGGCCACGGCTGGCCACAAAGAAGCTGGGCTGATCCCCATCGCAGAACACCGGCGAGATGGCGGTGATGTCGGGCAGGTGGGTGCCGCCGTGGAAAGGATCGTTGCTGAGCAGCGTGTCGCCGGGCTGCAGCGGTTCGACATCACCACTCGCCACCTGGGCCAGCAGGTCGCGCACGCTGTCGCCCATTGATCCGAGGTGCACCGGAATGTGGGGAGCATTGGCCACGAGGGCCCCCGTGGCATCGAACAACGCGCAGGAGAAATCCAGGCGCTCGCGGATGTTCACAGAGCGACTGCTCTGCCGCAGCTGTTCCCCCATCTGTTCAGCGATCGCCATGAAGCGGTGGCGAAACAGTTCCGCCTGCAATGGGTCGTGCGCACTGGCCTGGGCCAGCTCCGGTGATCCCTCTGCAGGATGCGAGCGCTCCAGCAACAGCGTGCCCCCCTTCGCCACCCGGGCCTGCCAGCCCGGCTCCAGCACTGTGCAGCCCGTGGCTTCGGCGATCAGGGCCGGCCCTACAAGCCGCTGATTCAGCCGCAGGGCACTGCGGTTGAGCAACGGCACCTGCGTCCAACCGCTCGACTCCAGGTGCATCGACACCTGCGGCGATGGCTGCACCTCTGGCGTTGGTTCGGCCTTCTCAGCTGTGGCTGTGGCTTTAGCTGCGGTTGTGGCGTCAAACTGTTGGGGTGCTGTGACCTCAACATTGAGCTGTTCGACGATCAGGGCCTGATCGGCATCAATGCAGTAGCCGTAGCGTTGCTGATGGCTCGCCTGGAATGCAGAGATCACGTCATCAACGCCTTGCTCGGCGGACCAGCGGAGCACCAGGGTCTGCTCAGCAGAGGGATAACGCAGGGCGAGGCTGACCCAGACCTCCGGCTCCCCCTCCTCGGCATCAGCGCGATCCCCCTGGCGATGCAAGGTCTCCTGCGCTTCACCCATCAGCCGCTTCACCTGATCCGGCAGGGCCGCCAAGAGTTCAGGCGAGAGGGCAGCGCCGAAATGCATCTGCCGCCGGCAGCGCTGGCGGGCCTGGCCCATGCCAAAAGCAGAGAGAACGCCGGCCATGGAATGCATCAGCACCGTGTTCAGCCCCAGTTCATCCGCCAGGCGACAGGCGTGCTGACCACCAGCCCCTCCGTAGGCCACCAACACCCCGCCGCGAATGTCCTCACCGCGGTGCAGCGACACCCTGCGAATGGCAGCAGCCATGGTTTCCACCGCCAGTTGCAACCCCCCGGATGCCACCCGCTCCGGGGTCTGCCCTAGCGCTGCCGCGAGCTCCGCGAAGCGATGCCGCACCACCTCCACATCCGGTGGCAGATCCCCGGACGGTCCGAACACCGCTGGGAAGCGATCCACCTGCAGACGCCCCAGGAGCAGGTTGGCGTCGGTGATGGTGAGCGGTCCGCCAGCGCGATAACAGGCCGGGCCCGGTTGTGCTCCGGCGGAGCGGGGCCCCACCAGCAGACGCTCCCCCTGGAGCTCCAGCACGGATCCGCCACCGGCCGCCACGGTTTCAATCGGCAGCCGTGGGGCCAGCAACTGCAAACCGGCGATCTCGGTCTGCTCCTTCACTTGCCGCGTGGCCTGCGCATCGGCGCAAGCCACGCAGAACACATCCGTCGACGTGCCCCCCATGTCGAAGCCGAGCACCGGCACCCCGTCAAAGCCGGCCATCCGCGCCGCGGCGATCGCCCCAACCATCCCCGCCGCCGGCCCCGAAAGGATGGTGTCTTTGGCCTGCAGCCTGTCTGGAGCCTGCAACGCTCCACTGGAGGTCATCACCCGCAGGGGCGTGGCGGCACCCAACGCCCCTTGCACCTGTTGCAGGTAGCCATCCAGCACCGGATGCACGGCCCCCTCCACCAAGGCCGTCTGCCCCCGCGGCACCAGGCGGGGCATCACACTCACCTGGTGGGAGCAGACCACGGTGCGAAAACCCACCTCCTGCAGCAATGCAGCACAGCGCTGCTCATGGGCTGGGTTGCGCTGGGCATGCAACAACGCCACCACGACGACGTCCAGGCCGGAACGGCGCAGCTCCTCGAGACGCCGCCGCAGTGGTTGATCCAGCACCAGGGGCTCCACCTCCTCACCCCGGGCATCGAGCCGACCGGTCAGCTCCAGCACCGTTTGCGCCAGGAAGGGACGCTGGGGCTGCTCAAGCGCGAACAGATCGTCGCGATGTTGATCGCCGATCCACAGCTGATCCCTCAGCCCGGCGTTGGTGAGCAACAACAAAGGAGCGCCAGCCCCCTCCAGCAGCGCATTGGTGGCCACGGTGGTGCCGAGGCGCACGTCGTCGACTTCCGCCAACTCCACGGGTGGAGAAGCCGACGCCAACATCGCTTCCATGGCCGTCACCGCAGGGTCTCCAGCACCGGCCTGCTCCGAGAGCACCTTGCGCACGTGCAGCTGGCCTTCTGGATCGCGACCGATCAGATCGGTGAAGGTGCCACCGCGATCAATCCAGAAGCACCACCCCATCTCAGGCCCTGGCCAACGTCGTCCCAGCCTGCCGCGCAGGCCGATCAACAAACCATGTCAACGCCCCCCGATGGGCGAGCTGAACTGAGAACGTTGAGAAGCAACTGCCGCCCAAACGCTTGGACAAGCTCGCCACGGCCTGGGCGATCTTTCAGGGGTTACTGCTGGAAGCCGTTCCGTTTCTGCTGCTCGGCGTTGCCATCGCAGGACTGGCCCGATGGGCCGTGCCACCGGGTGCCTGGATCGAGCGGCTCCCCAAGAACCCAGTGCTGGCACCGATCATCGGGGCCCTGATGGGTTTTGCACTTCCGGCCTGCGAATGCGGCAACGTCCCCGTCGCTCGCCGTCTGCTGGCCAGCGGGGCACCGATGGGCACGGCCTTCGGCTTTCTGTTTGCAGCTCCGGTGCTGAATCCCATCGTGCTGGCCAGCACCTGGGCCGCGTTTCCCGATCAGCCCTGGCTGCTGGTGGCCCGGCCATTGGGGGCCTTTCTGCTGTCGATCCTGCTGAGTTTGTTGCTGGTGCAACTGCCCGAGACGCAGCTCCTGGCCACTGCGCTGCTGGAGGAACGCCGTATGAGCCAGCCCCTAAGCAACCTGGGGCTGCTGCAGCGCAGCAGTGGTGTGATCGGCGGATCACCCAGCCCCCCCCGATCCATGAACGGCAGGCGCCTCAAGGCCTGGCAGGTGCTGGACCAGAGCTGCCGCGAATTTCTCGATCTGCTGGCTCTGCTGGTGCTGGGGTGCGTGATTGCGGCCCTGGTGCAGACCTGGCTGCCGCGCAGTTGGCTGTTGGCCGTGGGGGGCGCGCCGACGGCATCAATCCTGGCCTTGATGCTGCTGGCGGTGGTGGTGTCGGTCTGCTCCAGCGTGGATGCCTTTCTTGCCCTGGGGTTTGCCGCTCAGATCACCCCCGGAGCCCTGCTGGCCTTCCTCTTGCTGGGGCCCGTTGTGGACCTCAAACTCGCGGGCCTGTTCACCGTGCTGATGCGGCCAAGGGCAATCCTGATCACGGCGATCGGTGCCAGTCTTGGCGTGCTGCTGATCGGTCAGTGGATCAACCTGTGGCTGCTGTGAGGGGCCGGTTGTGCTGAAGCGCGGAACGCTGCTGCTGCTCTGGGGCCTGACGCTGTTGTGGAGCTTCCACAGCGGACGCCTCGATCTGCTGCTTCGCGGGGTCTTCCATGGCCTGGTGGGAGTCACCGGCCTGGTCTTGCTAATGCTGGGCGTGGCCCTTCTGCTGAAAAAAGAGAAGCAAAACGAACGCTGGCGCTGGCCCTGGCTGCTCAGTGGCGTGATGGCTGCGCTGGTGCTGGTCCTTCCGCCGAGCCCCTCCTTCAGCGATCTGGCCAGCAACCGCCCCCAGGGCCTGCCCGATCCACCGGAGTTGGCTTTTGTTCTGCCCCCCGAACAACGCAGCCTCACGGAATGGGTGCGCTTGCTGCGCAGCCAGCCCGATCCCGACCTTGTGGCCGGCAATCCTGTGCGCATCAGCGGTTTTGTCTGGAGGCAACGCCAGGGTCCACCGCTAATCGCCCGGCTCACGGTGCGCTGTTGCCTGGCCGATGCCACACCCGCTGGCCTGGCCGTGGAGTGGCCGGAGTCGTTCACCCCCCAAACCAACCAGTGGTTGGCCATCGAGGGAACGATGAGCGTGCAGACGCGGAAGGAACGGCGCATCCCCGTTGTGATTCCCCAAAACATCACGCCGATTGCCAGGCCCGAGCGGCCCCTGGAACCATGACGCGGCGGCCCTGGCTGCTGATGCTGATGGCCTGCGCCGCTGTTCTGGCGCAGCAACAGCTGCTATTGCGACAGCCTCCGCGGCTGCTGCGCCTGGTGCCCCAGCAGGTGCAAAGCGGCAGCGCGGCCCTGGATCTGCAGTTCAGTCGCCCAATGGATGTGCCGAGGGTCAACGAGGCCACCCGAATCACTCCAGCCGTGCCCCATCAGTGGCTGGGGGAGACGACAGCACTGCGGATGGTGATCGATGCGGATGTCGTGCTCATGGCTCCGCTCGAGCTATCGATCGCAGGGAAGGACCAGCACGGGCTGCAGCTGGGGCAAAAGCAATGGTGGTGGGACTCAAGACCCTGGCTGATCGCAACACGGCCTGTGCCGGGGGGTGAGCAGGTTCAACTGCAGACACGATCGGGAGCATGGATGCCGATCAGTCGGATCTGGCCCGCCATCCCGAGCGTCGTCCCCCTCGGAAATGGCCGGGGTATTGCCCTGGTGGGACGCGATCAGAACGGCACCGAACAGGTGTGGTGGGACCAACTGACACCCCGCAGCACCGCCAACCGCCGGGCGGCCTTGGGGCCACCAACGCTGAGCCGCACGGAACCACTGTTGAAAGGGGAGGTGCTCTTCGCCCATCTCAGCAGCAATCTCAATGGTGATCTGCTGGTGCAGAGCGGTGGGTTCCAGCCGGGCAGCGACCAGGCCCTGTTGTTGCAGGCCAATGGCAAACGCAAGGCTCTGGCACTGAAACCCTCCGGGCCGATGCAGTTGCTTCCGGCGGGAGGGGGCGTGGTGATGCCCACCAGCAACGGCCTCAGCCTCCGGCCCCTGCAAGCAACCGAGCAAAAGTCGCAGATGCTGCCGGGGAGCAGGGAACTGGGGGCCTTCTGCGGTGCCTCAGGACGGGCCGTCCTCATCCGGCACTGGCCGGATTACAGGCGTTCAATCGAGCTGGTGGTTCCCGGGCAAGCGCCGAAGCAACTGCACCTTGGTGATCAGGCGGTTCTGGGGGTGGCCTGCGACAACCGCGGCAAACGGATCTGGGCGGTGCTGGGACGCTGGGAGCAGCAACGGGGCAATCACGAACTGGTGCTGATCAGCGACGCGGGGGAGGTCACACAACGCAGGGCCTTGGAGCCGTGGACGCTCAAGGCGGGCAGCCCCATCCAGTGGAACCCAGTGACGAATCAATTGCTGATGACACTGACGCGAGCGAAGCAAACCCATGCCCGTGCCGGACTGATCGATGGCGACAGCTTGAAGCTCATCAAGGTGATCAACACACCCATCAGCGAAGCACAGTGGCTCAATGCAGGATGAACAACAGTTTCAACCTCTTCAAAAAATTAACAACAAAAAGCCTCGCCAATAAATTGGCGAGGCATAACTCAATAGCTTTGAATTACAGCTTGTATGTAATACCGGTTCCAACATGATGTTGATAACCGCGACCCCAACCCTCAGCCTTGTCCCAAGAATAAACTACTTTCCAATGTGCAAAAAATTCAACTTCATCACTGACTGGTCGAGAGATCATTATCTCGCCCGCGAAGTCAGTACGGGAATCAAGATCGCTGGCATAGCTTCCAGGGGTGTAGTAACGAGGACCAGCTTCGACCTGGAAAGATGTCTCTCCATAATTAAAACCAACTCCGAGGCGAGGATCAGTGTAATTTCCAATGAAAACTCCATCCACACCCCAACCTTGGCGGTGATCAACTGATACGTATGCGCCATCGATAAGATCAGAAACAGAATCTCCCAGACCGAAGTCGACGTCACCATCACCAAAAGCGTATTTGACCTTTGCACCCAACTCATTCTTAATACCCTTAGACTCAAATTTTTCCCACTCATTCTCATCAGCATGGAATTCGAGTTCGTCACTTGTGACTAAATATGGGTTCCAATAAGCCTGTATGTTAAGTCTATCTGAGTGCTTGTAATTAGCCTCCAAATAAGCCTTGAAATCAACTCTTGAGCGAGTTGGATGAGCTTCATGCTCATGCTCTTCCTCACTATGATCTTCTACGTGGATTTCACCGTAGAAGTGCTCTGCTCCGCCTCTAACCAAAGCAGGTCCAACAAAAGCACTTAGAGAAAACTGCTTATTATCACCAAGACCCCAAGCAAATTCGCCACCAATCAAAAAATCAGCTGCATAGTGCTTTTCCGGGATTTCAAGATTGTCATCAAATCCAGCATGACCTTCAACAGTAAGAAGTGGCGTGAAATCAAACTCACCAGCTTCCAATTCAGAGCCACCACCATGTGAACCATGCGCATGAACTGGAGCCATGGAAGCGAAAGGGCTCAAAATTAGAGCCAGGAAAAGGAGATGAGAACGGATCATGGAAGAGAAATAGTGGAAGTAAAAGTTGAATTAGAGCTTGGTCAACGAATAGATGACCATTCAGCATTCAATTCTTTGGCACCTGAGATATCGCAGGAACCACCTTGACCATTCACGATCGTACAGACGTTGAGAGTCGCCGTCGAAACAGCATTAAGACCTTCAGCGATTCCTTCTCCGTATAGCGGAGTTTTCGCAATGGGCAACCCAGTGCTCTTGCTTATGCGTTTTAGAGTTTTACTCGGGAATGCAGCGGGAGAAAAAATAGTTTGCGCACCAGAAGTTTTCACCTCCTCAGTAATTTTTTTCAGACTGGAGGGCCGCAAGACTCCACCGGTGGTGTGGCTGTCCAACATCGCAAACTCAACAAGTCCGAAGCGATCAGCGAGATGGCTATATGTCTTGTGATCGGTGACCATGACCCGCTGCGCCGAGGGCAAAGAACTGAACTGCTTGGCTTCCCAGCTCTGAAGTACCTGGAAGACACCCACAGCCCGAGCCGTTCGTTGCTGCAAGGCCGCACGATCACTGGCAGTCAGAAGAGGTGCCAGAGAACGGGATATGACCCGCACCATCGCAGCGGAATTGGCCGGATCGTGCCAGACGTGGGGGTCGCTACCGCCATAGGACGGCAAGGCGACTTCACCGACCGCCACCACCGTTCCCGGTGACTTGAGCTTTTTGGCGGAAGGGGTCAGCCCAAAACCAATATGGAAAATGAGATCGCTCTTGGCGATTACTGCACGATCACTGGGCTTTAAGCGATAGGAATGGGGATCACCACCAGGGGGGATCAGGCACGTCACCGAGGCTGCAGCGGCAGCCAGTGTCTTGGTGAGATCGCACAGCGTGCCGTCGACGGCCACCAGCACAGGTTGAGCCGCACTGGCCGGAACAACACCAGCGCCAAGGGCCAGAGCAACACAAACCCCTGCCGAATGAGCCAAGGGAAGACGCATGGACGACAATATGAGAATGATTATCATTTTGGTGATCGCATGATCCTTTGCCAACATTGGGTGTGCAAAACGACAAGAGGCCCACTTCAGGCCACCAAGGGGCTGATGAACGATTCTTTGTCTGTGCTGAGCACAACCGAACTGAGCTTCAGCTACGGGAGTCGTAAGACCGTCGACCGCGTCAACTTGCAACTCCGGGCTGGAACGCTAACTGCACTCGTTGGCCCCAATGGAGCCGGCAAGTCAACGCTGTTGCACCTGCTGGAGGGGCGACTGAAACCCAGCCAGGGAACGGTCAACTCCACTAAACCAATTGGCCTGATGCCCCAGCGGGCCGCCATTGACTGGTCGTTTCCGATCACCGCCCGCGACATGGTTCAGCTGGGGGAGCCCAAAAAGGACAAAGCCACAGCAGTGAACCACTGCGAACAGCTGCTGGAGCGGGTCGGCATGGGAGCCATGGGATCACGACGCCTCAACCAGCTCTCTGGCGGCCAGCAACAACGCGTCCTGCTGGCCAGAGCATTGATGCAGCAGACCGAGATCCTGCTTCTGGACGAACCCTGCAGCGCTATTGATCCACCAACGCGCGAGCACCTGATCAAGGTAATGAGAGACCAAGCAGAAGCAGGGCAAACGCTGCTGGTCAGCAGCCACGACTGGGGCAGCGCCCTCGACAGCTACGACCAGGTGGTCGTGATGGACGGCCAGATCCTGGCCAACGGATCACCCGACACGGTTCGAGAAAAACTCAGCGACCTGACTTGCATGATGGGGAGCCACTGCTGTGGTTGAAACCGATATCTGGTGGCTTCTGCCACTGACGATCTCGCTGTTGATCGGAGCCATCTGTCCAGCAACTGGAGCGTTGCTGATCACCCAACGCCGGGTGCTTTTGGCCAACCTGATGGCCCATTCCGTTCTGCCTGGCTTGGTGGTCGCCCTGGCCATCGGGATCGACCCAAGCATCGGGGGCCTGATCAGTGGATTGCTAGGGGCCCTGGTAGCTGAACGCCTGAACCGGCGCTTCAAAGGCAGAGAAGAAGGCGCCATGAACACCGTGCTGGCCGGCTTCACGGCTCTTGGAGTTCTGTTGGTTCCCCTGCTGGACGCTCGGGTGGACCTGGAAACGATTCTGTTCGGCGACCTGCTTGCCGCCAACACAACAGATCTGCTGCGAACAGCTTTTGCAGCCGGAGCTCTATTGGCCCTGTTGATTTGGGGCTACCGCGACCTGGTTTTCGTTGGCATCGACCCCGAGGGAGCAGCAATCGCCAAACGACCGGTGCTCTTGATTCGGCTGATCTGCAGCCTGATCACCGCCCTGGTGGTGATCAGCGCCATTACTGCCGTGGGGGTGATTCTGGTGATTGGCCTGCTGTGCGCTCCAGTGCTGATGCACGTGGAGCGCAGCCGAAGCCTGAAGGAACTCATGCTGCGCAGCGCGAGCACGGGGCTGCTTCTATGTGGTGGCGGAATGATGCTGGCGATTGCTGTTGACCTGCCACCGGGCCCACTGATCGGAACACTGTGCTTGGCACTTCTATTCACCTACAGGGTCAACACTGCAGAGCAACAGTGACAAGAGAAGCCTTCTTTATGGCTTTTGATTCAGGAACATCCGATCAAGGCGGCGCCGCATTCTCCGCATCAATATGCGTTCCTGCTCCAGGCGGAAGGTGCGCCGAAAGGCCAGGAATAACACAGTCAGCGTTGAGGCCATCCCCACGCTGAACAGGGCGATCAAGCTTGCATCGCTCATGGCTCCATCCAACCCGCTAATGCACAACGGCGAACCAACCACCAGCCAGGGCTGCAATCAAGCCACAGGCGAGGGCTTGAAGCACAAATTGGCCTGAATCTTTCCTCTCCCAACGATCAATGGCCTTCGATGCCGTCACAAACGGTTCTTTATTCCTGATCAACTTGTCGATGTACCGCTCGATGAATTGATCATCGAGTTCAAGCCGCCGCAGCTTGGAACGAATCTGGTTGAGCTCAAACTGATTCATGGCTCAAAACCCCTCACTTTCCTGCCTATTCATCATTGAAGGGCTATTCCTCAAAACCTCATATTGAATGATCCAGGATTTTAGCGAGACCGTTATCTCAATGTGACCCTTCAAGAGAAGAAAGCCAAATGCGTCTGTCTGAATTAATCCTAAGCCGTTCAATGAACAGCACGTTGAACAAAACATCTAAAAGCCTTTTACACGTCTTCGCCCCTTCGGTTGCATCACCTCAATTGTTGTTGGCCGTGTCTTGCTGGAATACCAAATGCGTTGCGCTTCGTCGTAGCTCTCGACATCCTTGAACGACCCATCACACAACCAGACGCGGTAGTGGTGACGGTCATAGGGGTCGGAACTGGTTTCGGTGAACTGTTTCATGCAACTCAATAACGATCGTGTCGAGCTTGGTCTGCTGGTCAATCAGATCCAAGCCTGGTGAATGCTGTGCGGCGAGGATCTCGATACCGCTCCGCCACATGCTTGCCCCATAAGCCTTCCCAGTAGAAGAAGATCACGCCATGACCACGTTGCCGGGCCAGGCGGACTTTTTGTTCCAGAACGGCCATCGAGGTGGTGCGTTTGCCGAATCCCGCCAACACGCCAATCTGCGAAGGGATGCCCCAGCTGCGCACTTTGCGCAGCGCCGGCTGATCCAGGTCTTTGGCGAATCCTCGAACCGAATAGGCATAGTTCTGAACCACCAACTCTTCAATCAGTCCGCCCAAAGCCCAGAGCTCCCAGTCCTGCAACCAGAGGTTGTAGGCCGAACGGAAGGGACCTGGAGACAGGCTGATTCGGGTGGAAAGGCGCTCCTGCTTGAGACGTTGCCGCAACTCACGCAAGAGAGAGGTGAGTTGATTGCGCCGCCATTTCATCCACTGCCGATTGCTGTGATCCCGAGGAGGGACCAGTCCCGTCTCCTGCCGGTATAACCCCACGGTGGTGCGGTCATAACCGAACTGAACCGGCCAGGCGAAGTGGTCGTCCAGTTGCAGGCCATCCATCGGACAGCGCTTCAGGGTTTCCACCACCAAACCGATGAAACGGGCACGAACCTCCGGATGGGCAGGATTGAGCCAAGCCATCCGATGGTTGCCATGCATCGCCATCCAACGCTGGCCATTGGCTTTGGCCAACACCCAGCTGGGGTTGTTGCGCACAACGGATGAATCGGCCGGCTCCATCAAGCCGTACTCAAACCAGGGCATCACCTTGATGCCACGGCGCCGACCTTCCGCCGCCAGGGTGCAGATGGGATCAAGACCGACCCCAGCCTTCTGCAACGGCAGCTCCACTGGAGCGAAGCGGCTGCGATGAAACGTGGTGCCACGGCTCCAGACGTTCGGCACCACGCGATTAAAGCCCGCATCCTGCAGCTGTTGCATCGCAGCGCTGATGCGCTTCCGGTCGTAATAGAGCTGGCTGGGGCTGTTGGTCAGCCATACCCCCATCGTGCTGCGGTTGCGGAGCAACCGGTCAAACCGGGATTCGGCCATCAGAGGTGCAGGAAGCCCCGCCATCAGGCTGGCCAGAGCAACACCAAACAGAGGCTTCCACCGCTGAGCCAACGCCGTTGAAGCACCGGGCCTCAAGGATGGCGCGGATCAACCGTGATCAAGCCGAACCAAGCCCGCTCATTCAACAGTCCATGGGCCCGCGGCCAACGGTCAGCGGAACATCGAGCTCACAGAGCTCTCTTCATGGATGCGCCAGATCGCTTCCCCAAGCATGTTGGCCACGGAGAGCACCTTCAGCTGAGGGAAGACCCGGTCCTGCGGGATCGGGATGCTGTTGGTCACCACCACCTGCTCAAACAGGCCCTCAACGGACAGGCGTTCGCTGGCGGGGGGAGAGAAGACGGCGTGGGTGGCGCAGGCCAGCACCCGCTTGGCTCCTTGCTCCCGCAGCAAGCGTGCACCGGCGCAGATCGTGCCGCCGGTGTCGATCATGTCGTCGATCAGAATCGCTGTCCGCCCCGCCACATCACCAATCACCGTGAGGCTTTCGGCCATGTTGTGGCCGGTGCGGCGCTTGTCGATGATCGCCAGCGGGGCATCGTTCATCTGCTTGGCGAAGGCCCGGGCCCGCGCCACGCCCCCAACGTCAGGAGACACCACCACCACATCTCCCAGATCCTGGGTGGAGAGGTAGTCCACCAGCACGGGAGAGCCGTAGATGTGATCGCATGGGATATCGAAATAGCCCTGAATCTGGGCGGAGTGCAGGTCCATTGCCAGCACGCGGTCCACGCCCGACGTCACCAGCAGGTTGGCCGTGAGCTTGGCGGTAATTGATTCACGACCAGCGGTCTTGCGGTCGGCTCGGGCGTAGCCGTAGTAAGGCACCACCGCAGTGATCTGCCGTGCGGAGGCCCGTCTGCAGGCATCCACCATGATCAGCAGCTCCATCAGGTGATCGTTCACCGGTGCGCAGGTGGGCTGGATCAGGAACACGTCGCAGCCACGGATCGACTCCTGGATCTGCACGTACAGCTCACCGTCGGCAAAACGCTTGCAGACACGGGGACCATCAGGCACCCCGAGATAGGCGGAAATCTCCTTGGCCAGAGCAGAGTTCGAGGTGCCGCTGAACAGGCGCAGACGACGACTGTCCGGGGTCATCTGCTCCTGTTCGGAACGGGCTGCTGTCAGGAAACTTGTCACGGCGCCCGCGGAACGAATTCTGCTGTAATCCGATGGTAGAGGTGAGCAGTGCCCCCATGTCCACAGGTTTCCCACTGTTGGTGGGTGCGGGCCCCCTGCCTGAACTCAAAATGCGTCAGGCCTGCGAAGCCCTGGCACGAGCGTGCCGATGCCCTCTCACCACGGTGGCCAGTGGTGCATCACCGGCTGAGGTTCTGCAGACCAACCCGGCGGCAACAGGGCTGGTGCGACTCAGCGGCGACGCAGCCCGGCCGACCCCGCAGGGTGATGCCAGCTGGCTGCAGGCCCTGGCCGACTGGCGTCAGCCGGTGCTGCTGCTTACCACTGCTGAACAGGACGGTTCAATCTCTGGCGCAGCCGCGGCCTACGCCGCCCTCTGCCGGGAACTGCAGGTGCCGCTGCTCGGCCTGGTGCAGCTCCAGGGCCCCTGGAATGGCCCAGCGCGACGCCGGGATGGCCTCAGCTGGCTGGGCTGGATTCCCGATGAACAGCATCCGGAACAGAGCGAATGCGTCGACGCCCTTGCCCGGAGGCTGCAACTCCGCAGCCCCGCTTAACGCTGGGGCCAGAGGGGAAGGCTGGCGCCGGCGTCGATCTGGCGCAAGGTCTGCTCACCGGCTCGCTCGGCAAGGGGCAGCCGGCTGATCCGTGCGGGTTCAGGGCTGGCGATGATCGCCGCGGCCAGGCTCAGCTGCTCCGAACGACTGAGGTTGGTCTCCACCTCAGTGTTCAGTTGGCTCACCAAACCAGGGATCACTTCGATTCCGCTGGGAGCCTTGACCTGTTCGATCAGACCCTCAACAAGGATGTTTTGGCGCTGGCGACGCTGGGAGACAGCCTTGGAATCGGGCAGATGGCGCACCAGCTGTTCCGCCTGAGCACCGTTGAGACGCTGTCGTCCGGCCTTGAGCATGACGGTGTAGTCCTGCGTCTTGTCCTGGCGTTTATAGGAGTCGCTCAACACCACCTCCACCTCGCCCAGACCATCCACCATGCGGCGTAGGGCCGCACGGGGCATCACCACATAGCGCTTGGGATCACCCTGCTGAAGACCAACAATGTCGCGGATTGCATCGCCGAGAAGACTGACGCCACCCAGTCGCCACAACTGAGCCAAGGGGCCCGGATTCTCTGCGCCAGGGAGCTGAACTCCGAGCTCCGTGGGGATCTGGAGCACCTGAAGCGGCTCCTGGGCGGCAATGCGAAGCAACAGCAGTGCATCGGCATTGGGGGCCCCCTTGGGCGCGGCCTGATTGGAGGCGGCACCCAGCCGATCCGCATCAACACCGATCACCAACACCGTCACCGGGACCTCCGGAAAGGGGGCCAGAGTTTCAGGTTGATCCGCACTCAGCGGGGCGCCCGCGGCAACGCGATCGGGTTTTGGCCAGAGGGTCGCCATCAACCCCCCGGTCACACCAATCCCCAGCACGGCAGCACCGACACACAGCGCACCGCGAACTCGGGATGGCGACAACCAGTTCATTTCGCTGGACGAACCGCAATGGCGCTTAGTTTCGCCCAGATCTCCAGTTCCTAGCCTGGGCCCCGTGAAGCCGTCATCGATGTCCCTCCGCAACGACTACCGCAGCCGACCACCCGAACAGGTGCGCGTGGTGGTGTTCGGAGCCACGGGCTACATCGGCCGCTTTGTGGTGAAGGAACTGGTGGACCGGGGCTACCAGGTGATCGCCTTCGCCCGCGAGCGCAGCGGCATCGGTGGTCGTCAGAGCAGGGACGAGGTGATCGCCGATTTCCCGGGAGCTGAGGTGCGCTTCGGGGATGTCACCGATCCAGCCTCAATCGCCGCCGAGGCCTTCGATCAACCCACGGATGTGGTGGTGAGTTGCCTGGCGTCCCGCACCGGCGGCCGCAAGGATTCCTGGGCGATTGACCACGCAGCCACCCTCAACACCTACGAGCAGGGACGGGCGGCCGGGGTGGCCCACTACGTTCTGCTCTCGGCCATCTGCGTGCAGAAGCCACTGCTGGAATTTCAGAAGGCGAAGCTGGCCTTCGAAGCCGTGTTGCAGGCGGATGAGGAGATGAGCCACTCCATCGTTCGCCCCACCGCCTTTTTCAAAAGCCTGGGCGGACAGGTGGAAAGCTGCCGCAAGGGCGGCCCCTACGTGATGTTCGGAGGCGGAACCCTGGCCAGCTGCAAGCCGATCAGCGAAGCCGACCTGGCCCGGTTCATGGCGGACTGCATCCATGACGAGTCCAAACGCAACCAGGTGCTGCCGATTGGGGGGCCGGGTCCGGCGCTGAGCGCCCGGGAGCAGGGAGAGATGCTCTTCCGCGCTCTGAACAAACCCGAACGGATGCTGTCGGTGCCGATTGCCCTGATGGATGCACCGATCGCCGTGCTGGACGCCCTGGCTCGCGTGTTCCCAGGCATCAACGACACGGCGGAATTTGGTCGGATCGGCCGCTACTACGCCAGCGAATCCATGCTCGTCTGGGATGAGCAGAAGCAGTGCTACGACGCGGATGCCACGCCGTCCTATGGAACCGACACGCTGGAGCAGTTCTTTGAGCGCGTGGCCCGGGAGGGCATGGCCGGGCAGGACCTGGGGGATGCGGCGCTGTTCTGAAGCCGCCATCCTTGGGTGACCAAGGCCCCCCCATGGATCACTCCAGCGTTGACCCGGCCAAGGCCGGAAGGGGGCGCAGCACCGGGGTGCTGCTGCATCCCACCGCCCTGCCGGGCAGCCCCGTCTGCGGCAGCTTTGGTGAGCCCTGCCGCCGTTGGCTCCAGCTGCTGGCCGACCATGGCATCGGCGTCTGGCAGATGCTGCCCCTGTCCCCGCCGGATCCCACCGGCTCGCCCTACAGCTCTCCCTCCTGCAATGCCCTGAACCCCTGGTTCCTCGACGGCCAGGACCTGGCCAACGATGGGTTCATCGGCGAAGAAGCGCTCAGGGCCGCTCCAGGGGCTTATGCACCGTTGGAGGGCGCGGAGCGTGTGGAATTCAACCTGGCCCAGCAACGGGCCAATGCCCTGGGGGATGCCCTGCTTGACGCCTGGCCTGAGCAGGATCCAGCGCGACATGCCGCCTTCAAGCGCTGGGCGCAAAGGCAGCGCAGCTGGCTGCAGGACCATGCCCGTTTCCAGGTTCTGCACGACCAACACAACACCGCTTGGTGGGAGTGGCCGCTGCCGCTGGCCCGGCATGACAACAAAGCCCTCAAGGCCTGGGCGGAGCAACACCATGACGCGTTGCTGCGGGAACAGCTGATCCAATGGCAGCTCGACCGGCAGTGGCAGGCGATCCGCCGCCAGGCGAGCAACCTGGGCATCCAGCTGTTTGGCGATCTGCCCTTCTATGTGAGCAGTGACAGCGCCGATGTCTGGAGCAACCGTTCGCTCTTCACCGTCAAGGAGAACGGCCAGCTCACCACCCAGAGCGGTGTTCCGCCCGATTACTTCTCGGAAACCGGACAGCTGTGGGGCTCACCGGTGTACAGATGGGGACAGCATCGGATCACGCGCTTCCGCTGGTGGCGGCAAAGAATTGCGCGCCAGCGGGAGATGGTGGATCTGCTGCGCCTGGATCACTTCCGGGCCCTTGCGGCCTTCTGGGCTGTCCCCGGTGGTGATAGCACCGCAGAGAACGGTCAGTGGCAGCCCTCGCCGGGTCATGCCCTGCTGCGCAAACTGCGCAGGGATGCCGGTGGCTCCCTTCCCCTGATTGCCGAGGATCTCGGCGTGATCACACCGGATGTGGAACAACTCCGCGATGCCTTCCGGTTGCCGGGCATGAAAGTGCTGCAGTTCGCGTTCGACGGCGCATCCGACAACCCCTATCTACCGGAAAACACCGATGGGCATCGCTGGGTCGTCTACACCGGCACCCACGACAACCCCACAACGCTGGGCTGGTGGAACGCGCTCGATGCCGACAGCCGCGCCCGCATCGCCACGCGGGTGAATGGTGAGATCAGTGCTCCGGCCTGGCATCTGCTCGACATGGCCTTTGCCACGACCGCAGGCCTGGTGATCGCCCCGTTGCAGGACCTGATGCACCTCGACGACCGGGCAAGGTTCAACATCCCCGGCACCTGCGAAGGCAACTGGAGCTGGAGGCTGGGCAGCTTTGATACCGCGCTGGGGAATGCCCTGGGCGGCTACGGGAGCAGGGGAGCTGTCTGGGGGAGGTCGCTCTCCGGAGCCGGCAATTTGTTGACCCGGTAGATCCCCGGCCGCTCTTGATCCACAGGCAGAGGCTCTCCATTCCAGAGCACCTGATCCTCAGCACCAGCCGGGGGGTCTAGGCGCACCTCGATCGGGGCCATCAACTGCAGGGTGAGCGTGCCGGCGCTCGTTGCGAATTGAACCCGATCTCCCCCACCGCTGGAGAGCTGCAGCTCTCTTGGCTCAGCCACAACAACCTCAAGCACCCCCTGGGACTGCGGCAGGGCATCCCGCACCAGATCAAGCCACTGCTGAGGCGTGCGTTTCTGAACCTGTTCCAGGGGGCGCAGGGCCGCGATGCCTTCGTCTGAACCCACCAGGTTCGGGCCACGGCTGATCGCCTCCACATCAGCACGCACGGGTTCGAGGCTGAGGCTGTTGCGCACGGCCAGGTCCTGTTGTTGACGGTTGATGGCCAGCAGGCTGAAGGCGATCACCGCGGCGTAAACGACCGTTCCCTGCCAGGTGGTGAACACATCGATGTTGCCCAGGGTGAAGCGACCCAGGCCCGCTTTGGCGGGTCCGCGGCGGAGCAACACCGGCGGGGGAAGCAGGGGGTCGAGGCATCCCCCGGGCAGGGCCAGGCGACGCTCAATCTGAGGAAGCATCGAGGCGAGATAGGCCCGCTCGGGCAGGCGATCACGCCAGCCCCGCTCCAGAGCCTCGATCACAGGAGTGGTGATCCGGGTCTCATTGGCCAGATCACGCAGCGTGAGGCCCAGCTCCTCCCGGCGACGCCGCAGCAGCAGCCCCAGATCCTGACGCTGCTGCTCCTGGGCCTCCACCGTGCCGGCATCAGGGCTGGAACCCTTACGCGGACGTCGCCACCAAAGTCCTGGACGCTTCAGTCGCATGGGCTGTTGGGCCACTCCATCGGGTTAGCCCGCTCGAGCAAGGGCTTCCATTCTCCCTCGCTCAACCAGATCCAGCACCCCTCGGCCAGATCACCGAGCGGCAACCCGGCAATGGCCGTGCGCTGCAGGTCCAGCACCGGATGGCCCAGGGCTTCCGCCATTCGGCGGATCTGTCGGTTGCGCCCTTCCCGCAGCTCAATCTCCAGAAGCGAGCGGTCACCCCAGGCCCGCAACCGGCGCACCCGAGCGGGGCGAGTCAATCGACCATCCAAAGGCAGACCCCGACGCCAGCGATCGAGGACCGGCTCCGGCGGCACACCCTTCACCCACACCCGGTAGGTCTTGGCGTGGCTGTAACGCGGGTGGGTGAGCTTCAAAGTGAGCTCACCCAGATCGGTGAGCAGAAGCGCACCATGGCTGTCGGCATCCAGACGGCCAACGGGGTGAAGGCCAGCCCGATGCTCCGGGGGCAGCAAGTCCAGCACCGTGCGGCGACCCTGCGGGTCATCGCAGCTGCAGATCACCCCCACCGGCTTGTTCATCAGCAGCACCCGCGCCACACCACGGGAGGGCAACGGCTGACCATCCACATGAATCGTCTGCTGCTGCGGATCGGCCTGGTCGCCAACGCGGGCGACCTGACCATCCACCGTCACGCGGCCGGCCTGCAGCCATTCCTCAGCCCGGCGTCTGGAGCAGAGTCCGGCAGCAGCGATCAGTTTCTGGAGGCGCTGGCGCGTCATTGCAGGGGCTCCCGGGGCAGGAGCAGATCCATGCAGGCTCCACCGGCGGGATGGTTGCGGGCTTCAATGCGACCGCCATGGTTGACGGCGATCTGCTGCACGATCGCCAGTCCCAGGCCACTGCCGCTGCGGTTGGAGCGGGTGCGGGAGGGATCCCCCCGGTAGAAGCGTTGAAACATGCGCGTGAGATCGGTCTCACTCAAGCCATGGCCATGGTCACGAATGCTGAGCAACCACCAGCCACCGCTCTCGCGCACGGACACGTCGATGCTGCTCTCATCAGGGGAGTAGCGCAGGGCATTGTCGAGAAGGTTGAGCACCGCACGGTGCAACCGGCGCTGATCACCACACAGGGGGCCGGATTCGCTGCGGTCCAGCTGCAGCGTCACCCGCCGTTCCTCCGCGATCGGGCCGATGGATCCCCAGGCGCTGTCCACCAGATCCTCCAGGGTGAGGGGCACATGCTCGCTGTCGTCCTGCGGCAGGCTGTTTTCCAACCGCGAAAGCTCCAGCAGGTCTTCCACCAGCAGCTGAAGACGCCGGAGTTCCTTCTGCAGCCGTTGCACAAGAGCCGTGTCGTCTTCCTTGACGGCCAGTTCCAGCCGATCGCTTACCAGCATCAGCGCGGTGAGGGGGGTCTTGAGCTCATGGGCCACATCACTCACCCAGCGTTCCTGCTGCTGTTGCTGGGCTTCGAGGGACTGACGGCTCTGGATCAGCACCAGCCAGCATTCGTCGCTGCCCGGCAGAACAACCGCCTCCAGCGGGGTCCCCTGTTGATCCCATTCACAACGCTGGGAACGCAGCTGATAGCGGCTGCTGAAGATCAATTCCTCCAAGACAGGAATGTCGAGGACATCCCGGAGCTTCATGCCACGAACCAGGCGATTGGAGGGGATGTGCAGCAGCCGTTCAGCCCGGTCGTTGATGTAGGCGATGGAATGATCCGGGGCCAGGATCATCCAGCCCTGGGTGGCCGCATCAATCCAGGCCAGCAGCTGAGGAGCGTTCAAGACAATGGAGCGATCCTTGGACGTTCGCTTGGACGCCAGAACGCGGCGTCGACGCTGCAGCAGAAGCGTGATCCCGATGCCAGCTACAAAGCCGAGTGCGGCGGAGATCACCACAGCACCTTCAGCCGAAGCGATACCCGAAGCCGCGAACCGTACGGATCAACTGAGGCGATGAGGGCTCCTGCTCAACCTTTTCCCGCAGCCAGCGGATGTGAACATCCACGGTTTTGGTGTCACCGATGAAGTCGACACCCCAGATTTTCTCCAGCAGCTGATCGCGACTCCAGACGCGCTTGGGGTTCTGGATTAACAGCTCGAGGATCTTGTATTCCTTGGGAGAGAGTGTGAGGTCCGTTCCATCCCGGGTGACCCTGCATTCACTGGGATACAGGCACAGGTTGGCGTGAGTGAAGGAATGCGGTTGGGAGGGCGACGTCTCCGATTGACTTGACCGCCGCAGCAAGGCCCTGCAGCGGGCCACCAGTTCGCGCAGCCCAAAGGGTTTGACCAGGTAATCGTCGGCGCCCACCTCAAGCCCCAGCACCCGATCGGTCTCACTGTCTCGGGCGCTGATCACCAGGATCGGGGTGGTGTTGTTGATGCGACGGAGCTCGCGGCAAAGGTCAAGCCCCCCCAATCCGGGGAGCATCAGATCGAGCACGATCAGATCCACCGGATCTGAAGTTTCAGCGGTGATCAGATTGAGGGCTGAGGCGCCATCGGCGCAGGTTTGCACCTCAAAACTTTCCGCGCGCAGGGCCTCTCCGACTGTTTCCCGGATGCTGTCGTCGTCTTCCACCACGAGGAGACGACGGGTGGAGACAGCCGCAGACAGGGTTGTCACGTCCATGAGGCGGGAGCGCATCCATCCTGACCGAGGACGAAACCCGACAAAGCAGAACAGCGGGTTCGCTTAAGGGCTTAGAAGAATTCGTCGAAGTTGTCGAAATCAACCGCTTTGAACTTGCCCGCTTCCACCTGCTGCATCAGGCGCTCCAGCTGAGAGAACAAGGCACCACCGGTCAGCAGCGAGAGCAGCAGGGCCACCAGCAGGGCAGCGCCAGAGGCAAACCCGAAGATCTGAAGGCAGCAACCGATGAACAGGGTGACCCCGATGAGGGTGCCGGCATAGCTGAGGTTGATCTCGGCAGTCCCCAGGGGCATCAGAGGGAGTCGGTCCTGCTTCCAGCCATCCAGTTTGTTCTGCACCTGACGGCCGAAGGTGAGGCCGCAGAGCACACCCATCAACAGACCGATGCCCGCCAGCAGGTAGGGGGGCTGGGGCAGGGTCATCATCTGGAGCAGCTGCTCAAGCTCCTGGGCGCTGATCTCCTCAGGCATCGACGCCGATCTCAAAGAGCTGAGACCTTAGCGGTGGGTTCCACAATCTCGCTGGAATCGTGATCTCAGGATCACGCTGCCGCCAACGGGTTGAGGCGCTGCAACAGGCCGCCGGCCAGACGCCCTGGGCCGAAGGTGCGACTCAGCAGGCCGACCAGGGCACGCACGTCGTCGGTGTGCAGACGATCGTCACGGATCAGCGTCATCAGCAGACGTTTGCGCAGGTCAGCACCATCTCGACTGAGCAGCAGCCGCAGACCTGCCCCAGCCACAGGGATCAATTCCTTCCCAGGAGCGGGAGCGTCCTGACCCACCACATCCAGCAAGCTTTCCAGCCGATCCAGGCGCAGGCGGCCTGATTCATCAAAGATCACCTCCAGCAGCTTCTCGCGCATTTCGCTGGTGTCACCCGCCAACAGTCGACGGGCCACGTACGGATAGGCCACAGCAATGATTCGGAAGTTCGGATCCAGCCGCAAGGCAAGGCCTTCCTGGCTGACGACGGCCCGGATGATCAAGGCGAAGCGCGCCGGAACCCGGAAGGGGTAATCGAACATCAGCTCCGAGAAACGGTCGGTGATCGCCTTGAAGTTGAACGATCCAACCGAGTCGCCGAGGCTGCCGCCGAGCACCTCTTCAAGGGCAGGAATGATCGGCGTGAGATCGGCCGTGGGGCTGAGAAACCCGAGGGATTGGAAGTCCTTGGCCAACCCGGAGAAGTCACGGTTGATCAGGTGCACCACAGCACCGGTGAGGGTGAGCCGGTCGCTGTCGCTGATGGAATCCATCATCCCGAAATCGACATACCCCACATGGCCGAGATCGCCGGTGCGACCCGGCAGGGCGAAGAGGTTGCCGGGGTGGGGGTCGGCATGGAAATAGCCGAACTCCAGGAGTTGCTGCAGGCCGCAGATCACGCCGGTGCGGATCAACGCCGTTGGGTCAAGACGCTGGGAACGCAGCTCTTCGCTGTCACGCATCTTGGCGCCATCGATCCAGGTGGTGGTCAGCACCCGGGTGGAACTGAGCATCCGCTCCACCTTGGGGATGTAGACCGCATCGTTATCTGCGAAAAGCGCCGAAAACCGCTCGGCATTGGCCGCTTCCAGGCCGTAATCGATCTCCTCGAACAGGCTGCGGCCGAACTCATCAATGATTCCGCCCAGCCCGAAACCGAGGTTGAGCGGCAGCAGCGGCGCCGTCATCACCCCCAAAGCCCGGATCAACACCAGATCCCGCCGCAGGATGAAGGTGAGATTGGGCCGCTGCACCTTCACCGCAACCCAGTGCTGGCCCTGCAGACGGGCCTTGTACACCTGGCCCAGGCTGGCGGCGGCGATCGGCGTGTCGGGAAACTCCTCAAACAATTCCTCGGCCGGCGCACCGAGTTCCTCGCGGATGCAAGCCAGGGCGGTGGCATGGGGAAAGGCCGGCAGATCGTCCTGGAGACGTGTAAGTTCCTCCAGCCAGTCCCGACGCACCAGATCAGGTCGGGTTGAGAGGGCCTGTCCCAGCTTGATGAAGCAGGGCCCCAGACCCGTCAGGGTGTTGAGAATGCGACGCGCCAGCCCCTGCTGAACGGTGGGGTCATTGCTGCCTCCACGCAGCAGCAGCACCAGCACCAGCCCCGCCAGGGACCACAGCACCTGAACAAGGCGCGGAATGGCGACCCAGGGACGCAGCAGCAGCCAGCCGAGATCCCGCCCGGGGTCGTAACGCATCGCATCGCGCTGAGTACAGAGGGAGACTTTAAGGAGATCAGGGGGATTTGATGGCGCTTCTGCCCCAGCTCACCCGTCACCTCGGTCAGCCCCTGTTTCTGCCGGCCCACGGACGGGGGGCTGCCCTTCCGGATGGACTGCGTCAATTGCTGCGACGCCGCGCCGGCGTCTGGGACCTGCCAGAACTACCAGCCCTTGGCGGTCCGCTGGAGGCGGACGGCGCCATCGCAGACAGCCAACGCTCCGCCGCGGCAGCGATGGGGCTGGCGCGCTGCTGGTACGGGGTGAACGGGGCCACGGGGTTGCTGCAGGCCGCACTGCTGGCCATGGTCCGGCCCGGAGAGCGGGTGCTGCTGCCCCGCAACGTGCATCGCAGCCTGATTCAGGCCTGCGTTCTTGGGGACCTGCGGCCGGTGCTGTTCGATCTCCCCTTTCAAAGCGACCGGGGCCAGCCGGCACCGGCGGATTCGGCCTGGATCGAACGGGTGCTTCAGGCCCTGCCCCGCGATGGAGCCCCCATCCGTGCTGCAGTTCTGGTGCATCCCACCTACCAGGGCTATGCCAATGACCCAACGGCAGTAATTCAGCGGCTGCAGCAACAGGGCTGTTGCGTGCTGGTGGATGAAGCCCACGGCTGTCATTTCGCCGCTGGGGTGGACCATCCCCTCCCCCCCAGCTCTCTGCACTGCGGCGCTGATCTGGTGGTGCATTCCCTACAGAAGTCGGCTGCAGCACTGGCGCAAACGGCGGTGCTCTGGCTGCAGGGGGAGCGTCTGGATCCCGTGCGTGTGGAACGCAGCCTGGGCCTGCTGCAAACCACCAGCCCCAGTGCGCTGCTGCTGGCCTCCTGCGAAGAAGCCCTTCAACACTGGCAACGGCGCAAGGGGCGCCGTCAGTTGCTGCAGCGTCTGCAGGAGGCTGAAGCCCTCGCCGATGGCCTGCGCCACAGCGGCGTGCCTCTGCTGAGCAACCAGGATCCGCTGCGCCTGATCCTGCACACGGGGCAGGCGGGCATCACCGGCCTGGATGCCGACGATTGGTTTCTGCCCCGGGGGCTGGTGGGCGAATTGCCGGAGCCAGCCAGCCTCACCCTCTGCCTGGGGCTGGCACGCCACCGCGGGCTGGGGCGCCGGATGCGACACCACTGGCAGCACCTGCTGCGGAGCTTCCCCGATCGCCCTCCCTTGCCAGCCTTCGAAGCCCCACCGCTTCCGCTGGTCACCTCCCCAGCCCAGTCACCGACCCAGGCCTGGACGGCGGAGCACCAACAGGTGGCGTTGAAGGATGCGGAGGGGTGCATCGCGGCTGAATTGCTGTGCCCTTACCCACCGGGCATCCCCCTGCTGATTCCCGGCGAACGCCTCGATCGACAGCGGCAGCGCTGGCTTGAACGCCAGAAACTGTTCTGGGGAGACCAGATCCCAGACGCACTGACTGTGGTGAGTGGGGGCTGAGCTGGGACAGCAAAGGTGGCCTCAAGCCTCGAGATCACGGCCAACAGCGATTGATAGTGTGAATCCAGGACGCCTCCAATCAGCGTGATCCGTGAGGTTGTCCTCGATCAGAGCCAAGCACCAGCGGCCCGAGCAGCCCTGCGCAAGCGGTTGATCAGTGGCATAGGTGTGGGGGGCTTTGGCCTGCTTGTCGTGAGCCTGGGGGGCTGGTGGTTCACCGCCGCGCTGGGGGGAATGGTGCACCTTGGCCTGCTGGAGTTCTTCCGGATGGCGCAATTCAAGGGAATTCGCCCCGCCACGAAAACCACCCTTGTGGCCTGCCAACTGCTGCTGTTCACCACCCAGTGGGCGATCCAGGGCGGGCTGCCGGCTGATGTGGCCCACGCTGTTCTGCCCCTCTCTGGAGCCGCCATCTGCGGTTGGCTGCTGCTGCAACCGGTGACGGGGTCCATCGCCGACATTGCGGCATCGATCTTCGGGCTGTTCTACCTGGGGTTTTTGCCCAGCCACTGGCTGAGTCTGCGCGGTTTGGACAACGGTCTGGAGATCACCCTGTCGGCCTGCCTGATGATCGTGGCCACCGACATCGGCTCCTGGGCCGTGGGACGGCGTTACGGGCGACGGCCCCTCTCACCGATCTCCCCTGGGAAAACCATCGAGGGGGCGATCGGGGGATTCATCTCGGCCATGCTGATCGGCCTGATCTGCGGCCAGCTGATGGGCTGGGCGCTTCATGGCCTGCCGGGCCTGCTACTGGGGGCGCTGATCGCTCTGTTCGCCCTGGTGGGAGACCTGACGGAATCGATGATGAAACGCGATGCAGGCGTGAAGGACTCCGGTGATGTGCTGCCCGGCCATGGCGGGATCCTTGACCGGATCGACAGCTATCTGTTCACCCCAGCTGTGGTCTTTTACGCGATCGCTTTATGCCAACCACTGTTGGCACCATAAGCAGCGCTATGGGGTGACGCTGGCCTGACCTTTGAGGGCCAGCTGGCCACCCGCCAGCTGCACCTGCTCGATTCGAATGGCGGGGTCCATCGGCAGCAAGGTGCGCGGTTCATCGGCGGTCTCCGGCCGGAAGCACAACGTTCCCTGCGCCGCATTGAGGCGGAAGCGACGGCGAACCGGGTCTTGATGGGCCGCAACGGGCACCTGCAACTCGAGCAGATCCACGTCAATGCGCAGCGCCCCCAACGGGCTGAGCCCCATAAGCTGTTCAGCCATCCAGTCCCCGAGCCAGCGCCAGGGTTCGGCCAGCAACGCGCTGTTGAGCTGACGGCCGTTGAAACTCACCTCGCCCGCCACCTGGAACGGCTGCTTCAGGGCCAGCATCTGACCGGGACTGAGCAGCTTCATGTCCACCGCAATCGAACCGCTGCGCAACTCAACATGCTGCAGGGGCAGCCCCTGGAAACAGGCATCCCTCGCCGTGAGGGTCACACCATCCAGACGCCCCCGCAGCAATGACCAGCTGGAGCCGTTCAGGGCCAGTTCGAGGCTGCCGATGCTGTCGCATTGGCTGCGAATCCACAGGCGCAGGGCCCCTGCCAGCACATTGAGAACAGGATCAGCCATGGTTCAACAGAGCCTGACACCGCTCAGCCACCTTGCGGGGCTGATCGATATGTGGGAGGTGGCCGCAGGAGGAGAAGGTCTCCACAGGCTGATCCAACAAGGCCTGAAGCGCCTGCTTCTGCGGAGCACGCAGAATTCGATCGTTGTCACCCCAGATCACGTGCAGTGATTGGGAGGGCAGGGGATCCCCACATCCGGCGAAACCACCGCTGCGGGCGAAGGCCGCCAAGGCCTCCGCCCAGCCGGGGCATTGCAGGTGCAACGAGGCGATTTGCTCTTCAGGAGCACCCACATCCGCATCGGGATCAGCGAAAGCCTGGCGACACAGCCCCCGCCGCACGCCCGGACGACCCAGGAACCAGGCACCAAAACAATCCAACAGGGGCGGAACAGGCATCGGACGCCCCGTGAGACCGGCAGGAGCCAGCAGCAGCAGAGAAGCCACACGCTCGGGATGACGCCGGGCCAGCTCCACGGCTACTGACCCTCCCATGGAGGCCCCGATCAAGCTCAGGGGAGCGTCCGTGGGAAGCCGCTCCAGTAGGGCATCGAGATGCCGCAACACAGCCTCTGGCCCGTAGGTCAGGCCCCGGGGACGCGGCGAAAAACCAAAACCGAACAGGTCGGGGATGAACAGCTGAAAGCAATCGGCCAGGAGGGGAGCCAGGCGCCGGTATTCGAGAAAACTGCTGTCGAAACCATGCAGCAGCAACAACGGAGCGCCCTGGCCGAGCACCGCCACCGGGAACGGATCATCCACACCCAGACACGGCAACGTCCACCACTGCACCTCAGCGGCCAGGGACTCGGCCTGCGGGTCAAGCAGAGCCGGCCGCAATTGATCCAGAAGCGTCTTCAAAGGCTGCTGGGGCTGAGTTCGGCAGCGCCCACAAGGGCCTCCAGCAAAGCACCAGGCGTCACAGCGAAAGGCAAATGATGTAGATCGGAACCCTCGCGGCAGGCGAAGCGACACACCTCCTGCAACTCACTGAGGCTGGCCTGCGCCAGACCCAGATCATCAAGGCTGACGGGCAAACCAAGCTGCCGCAGCAACGGCAACAGCTGGCGGTGTGCCTGGCCTGCAAGCCGGTTGCCGCCCAGACGTTCCTCCAGGCGAAGCTGCACAAGAATTCCGAAGCCCACCTTCTCGCCATGCAGAATGTGGTGACAGGCCTCCAGCTGGGTGAGGCCGTTGTGAACGGCATGGGCTGCAACAGTGCGGCAACGGGCACCGCCCAGTCCCCCCATCACACCAGCAGTTAGAGCACAGGCTTCGGCGGTGCGCACCCAGGCTTCACTATCTGGATCCTTCAGCGCCGTGAGGCTATCGATCAGCAATTGATCCCGCAGCACCCGTGCCATCTGCACGGCCTGCTGCACCAGACCATCGCTGCTGTCGCCGCTGCTCACCGAAGCCTCATACCACTTGGCCAGGGCATCAGCGACACCACTGGCCAGCGTGCGGGGTGGGGCCTGGCGCACCAGGCCGTGATCGAAGACAAGAAGATCAGGACAGCGATCAAGGGCCACATCCCCTTCGAAAGCACCCTGAGGGGAATAGATGTTGGAGAGAGCCGTCCAGCCAGCACAGGTGGAGCCGCTCAGTGGAACGGTGATGCAGGGCAGGGAAAGGCGATGGGCCAGCAACTTGCCGGCGTCCAGCACTTTTCCGCCCCCGGCAGCCAGAACGGCGTCACAGCCCTGGGATTCAGCAGCCACCCTCTGGAGATCCTGCTCACAGCAGTCGAACTGAAGCTGAGCCTGAAGAGGTTGGAGCCCATGGGCCAAGAGATCCGACACCAAACGCTGTCGCTGATCGGCAGTGGAGGCACTGCGACCCAGCACCAGCGGACGTGAACAGAGAGATTTGATCTGAGGCAAGGCCTCATCCCAGGCTCCATCCCCCCGCAAGACGCTGGCGGGGGCAATGGAGTGGGACGAGATGGATCGAACCATCAGACGCTGGCACCGGCGAGTTGCGGTGCCGTGTCCACCTGACCTTTGTGACGGACCACCACCTTCTTGTTCTCATCGACATCAACTTCGGCGTGGTCGCCGTCCTTGATCCGACCAGACAGCACCTCTTCGGCGAGGGAATCCTCGAGAAGACGCATGACAGCGCGACGCAGCGGACGTGCGCCATAGGCAGGGTTGTAGCCCTCCTCCACCAGGCGCTCCTTAAAGGCATCGGACACGGTGAGGGTGATGCCCTTCTCGCCCATGCGGCCAAAGACCTCCTTGAGCATGATCTCGGCGATCTCCTTGACCTCCTCGCGGTTGAGCTGACGGAAGACGATGATTTCGTCGAGACGGTTGAGGAATTCAGGCCGGAAGTACTGCTTGAGCTCCTCATTCACCAGGGAACGGATCCGGGTGTACTGAGACTCCTCAGCGCTTTCACCGGAGAACTCGAAGCCGAGGCCGCCGCCACCCTTCTCGATCACCTTCGAACCAATGTTCGAGGTCATGATGATCAGGGTGTTCTTGAAGTCGACCGTGCGGCCCTTGGAATCGGTCAGACGGCCGTCTTCCAGAAGCTGCAGCAGCAGGTTGAACACATCGGGGTGCGCCTTTTCGATTTCGTCGAAGAGCACCACGGTGTAAGGCCGGCGACGCACCGCCTCGGTGAGCTGACCGCCTTCGTTGAAGCCCACATAGCCCGGAGGCGAGCCGATCAGCTTGCTGACCGTGTGGCGCTCCATGAATTCCGACATGTCGAGGCGGATCATCGCCTCTTCGCTGCCGAAGAAGTAGGTGGCCAGAGCTTTGGTGAGCTCGGTTTTACCCACACCGGTGGGGCCGGAGAAAATGAAGCTGGCGATCGGGCGATTGGGGTTCTTCAAACCGACCCGAGCACGGCGGATGGCCTTGGACACCGCCTTGACGGCTTCGTCCTGACCGATCAGGCGCTTGTGGAGGGTTTCCTCCATGTTGAGCAGCTTGACCGACTCGCTTTCGGTGAGCTTCTGCACAGGAACACCGGTCCAGGAGGCGACGATCTGGGCGATGTCCTCCTCGTTCACCATCGGTGAGCTATCTGAAGCAGGCGCTTCAGTTGCAGCTGTTTCACCGGATTCGGAGGTTGCGTCAGCCTTGACCTCGTCCTTGTTGGCCTGAAGCAGAGAACGGATCTGCTCCCGCAGTTCCACTTCCTTCTCGCGCAGTTCACCGGCCTTGTTGAAGTCCTGATCACGAACGGCATCTTCCTTTTCCTTCTGGACGGAACGCAGTTCCTTGTCCACTTCCTTGGCCGCAGGGGGAAGCTTCGAATTAAGCAGACGCACACGGGAACCGGCTTCATCGATCAGGTCGATGGCCTTGTCGGGCAGGAAGCGATCCGAGATGTAGCGATCTCCGAGGGTTGCAGCTGCCACAAGGGCGTCGTCGGTGATCTTGAGGCGGTGGTGCTGCTCGTAACGCTCGCGCAGGCCACGAAGGATTTCGATGGTGTCGTCGATGGACGGCTCGCCCACATTCACCGGCTGGAAACGGCGCTCCAGGGCGGCGTCCCGTTCGATGTGCTTGCGGTACTCGTCGAGGGTGGTGGCACCGATGCACTGCAGCTCACCGCGGGCGAGGGCCGGCTTGAGGATGTTGGCGGCGTCGATCGCACCCTCAGCAGCACCGGCACCGATCAGGGTGTGCACCTCGTCGATCACGAGGATCACGTTTCCGGCCGCCTTGATCTCCTCCATGATCTTCTTGAGGCGCTCTTCGAACTCACCTCGGTACTTGGTGCCGGCCACCAGCAGACCGATATCCAGGGTCAGGACGCGCTTATCTTCAAGGATGTCGGGAATGTCGCCCTGCTGAATGCGCTGGGCCAGACCTTCAGCGATGGCGGTCTTACCGACACCGGGCTCGCCGATCAGAACGGGATTGTTCTTGGTACGGCGACCCAGGATCTGGATGACGCGATCGATTTCGTTGTGACGACCCACCACCGGGTCGAGCTTGGCTTCGGTGGCGAGCTGGGTAAGGTTGTTGCCGAACTCGTCGAGGGTGGGGGTTTTGGTGGATCCCTTGACACCGCCGCCACCGCCGCCGGAGGAGACTTCAGCGGTTTCACCGAGCATGCGGATCACCTGAGTGCGCACCTTGGCCAGGTCGACGCCAAGGTTCTCCAGCACACGGGCAGCAACACCTTCGCCCTCACGGATCAGACCTAGCAGCAGGTGCTCTGTGCCGATGTAGTTGTGACCGAGCTGACGGGCCTCTTCCAGAGACAGCTCCAGGACGCGCTTGGCGCGGGGTGTGAAAGGGATCTCGACAGCGACAAAGCCGGATCCACGGCCGATGATTTTCTCAACTTCAACCCGGGCATCCTTGAGGTTCACCCCCATGGACTTGAGCACCTTGGCGGCAACCCCCGTTCCCTCGCCAATTAGGCCGAGGAGGATTTGTTCGGTACCAACGAAGTTGTGACCAAGTCTGCGGGCCTCTTCCTGGGCCAGCATGATCACCTTGATGGCCTTCTCGGTGAAGCGTTCAAACATCGCTGGGCCAATGCAGTGATGTGACCAAGCTATCAGGGTTGAGGGACTGCTGCGAGTGTTCGGTTTGTTCGGTCACTTTCCAGTCTGAGACTGGCCTGAAGCGCACAAAAAATAACAATGAATCCCACAAGATTCACCGCTTTTTTTGTCTCCCAGGGACGGGAAACCGAACAACTTCAAGCCGCCGACGTGGGCGACGGCGCTGACGGGATGCGACACCACTGAATGAGGGCGTCGCGACCATCGGAGTAGTACCCGGAACGGGTGCCTGCGGTGCGGAAACCGGCTTTGGCGTAAAGCGCAAGAGCGGCAACGTTGTCGCTGGCCACCTCGAGGGTGGCGTGCACGGCACCGTGCTGTCGTGCCCGTTGCAACAGTGCTTTCAAAAGCACACCTCCATGGCCGCTGCGACGCCTGTCGGGATCCACAGCCACCGCCGTGATGTGCAGTTCATCGGCCACCATCCAGCCGCAAGCCACCCCCAATAGGGCTTCGGGCTGCACAAGACCGATGCAGAGGCGCCGGGGGTCGTCCAGCTCACGCCGCCATTGTTCTGCAGTCCAGAGGCCGTTGAGCGCCCGTTGATCCAGTGCCAGACAGGCTTGCTGCCAGGACGGGTCAAGGCGCAGGATCTGCGCAGTCGGTTCGCCCCCTGCAGGGTCGATTCCTAGATTGCCCTTCGACGCCGCCACTCCGTGACCCAAACCATCACCAGTCAACGGCCCTTCGAGGCCAACCGGGATGCGGAGAGCCCCAATCGCAACCTGACCCCGATCACCACAGAACTCGACGACACCGACCGTCTTGTTGTGGGCGGGTGTCGTCTCAGCGATCTGGCCGAGCGTTACGGCACACCCTTGTATGTGCTGGATGAAGCCACCGTTCGGGCCACGTGCCGGGCCTACCGCCAGGCCCTGGAAAAGCATTACGCCGGGCCATCCCTGCCGATCTACGCCTCCAAGGCCAACAGCTCTCTGGTGATGAGCAGCCTGGCGGCCTCCGAGGGGCTGGGTCTGGATGCGGTGTCAGCCGGTGAACTGCTGACCGCACTGCGCGGGGGGATGCCCGGAGAGCGGATGGTGCTGCACGGCAACAACAAATCCGACGAGGAGCTGCTGCTCGCGTACGCCAACAAGGTGACGATCGTTGTGGACAACCAGCACGATCTCGATCGCCTCGCCGAACTGGTGCCCGCTGGAGCCGAACCGGCTCGCCTGATGCTGCGCTTCACCCCAGGCATCGAGTGCCACACGCACGAATACATCCGCACCGGTCACCTGGACAGCAAGTTCGGCTTCGATCCCGACCAGGTGGAACCAGTGCTGCGCAGCCTGGTGGGACAGCCCTGGGCCCAACTCACCGGGCTGCACGCCCACATCGGATCACAGATTTTTGAACTCGAACCCCACCGGGATCTGGCGGCGGTGATGGCCGACAAGCTGAAGCTGGCCCGTGACCTGGGCCATCCCGTGAGCGACCTCAACGTGGGCGGCGGCCTGGGCATCCGCTACGTGGAGTCGGACGACCCACCGAGCATTGAGCAGTGGATCCAGGTGGTGGCCGAAGCCGTCACCAGCGCTTGCCAGGAACGGGGCCTCGAGCTGCCGCGGTTGATGTGCGAACCGGGCCGTTCCCTGGTGGCGACCGCCGGCGTAACCCTCTACTCGGTGGGCTCGCGCAAAACGATCCCGAACGTGCGCACCTACGTGGCCATCGACGGTGGCATGAGCGACAACCCTCGCCCGATCACCTACCAGTCGCTCTACACCTGCTGCCTGGCCGATCGCCCCCTGGCCAAGTCAGACGAAAGCGTGAACCTGGTGGGCAAGCACTGCGAATCCGGCGATGTGCTGCTGAAAGACCTGCCCCTGCCCACCACCGAGAGCGGTGACATCGTCACCGTGTTTGCCACCGGTGCCTACAACGCCTCGATGAGTTCGAACTACAACCGGATCCCGAGGCCCGCTGCCGTTCTGGTGCACGACGGGGCAGCTGAACTGGTGCAGAAGCGGGAGCAGCCGGATGACCTGCTGCGCTACGACGTTTTGCCAGAACGATTCAACGCGTTACGTTGACAACAGTGATGAGAAGGGCGGAGTGAACGTGTTGGCGGTGGTGGATCCGCGCCTTGTGCTCGACGTTCTCTTTGCCTCTTCCATCGGCTTTCTGCTTTTTTCCCGCGTCAACGAGCAGCGCACCCTGTGGCTGCTCCGGGGTTGGTTGTTTCTGGTGGCGATGGCCTGGTTCGTCCAGCGCTTCGCCAACCTGCCCCTCACCACAAAGCTGGTCGACGCGCTCGTCATGGCCTGTTCGCTCTCCCTGGCCATCCTTTGGCAAGGGGAGCTGCGGCGCCTGATGGAACTGCTGGGGACTGGCCGTCTGGCCGTGTTGCTGGGCAATCCACAGAAAGAGTTCAGCGCTTCGGCAGGCACCGTCAGCCAAATCACCGAGGCGGCGGGCCGGCTGTCGCAGTTGCGGCGTGGGGCCCTGATTGTGGTGGACCTGGGCAGCGACCTGAGGCCTGAGGACTTTCTCAATCCCGGCATCCCCATTGGTGCGGTGCTGAGTCGCGAGCTGATGCTCAACCTGTTCGCCGCCGACACCCCCCTCCATGACGGTGCAGTGCTGGTGCGGGGCAATCGCATCGAATCGGCGGGGGTGATTCTTCCCCTGTCGAGGGACAGCGTGAGCCGTTTCGGCACCCGCCATCTGGCGGCCCTCGGGATTACCGAACGCTTCGATCGCTGCATCTGCATCGTTGTATCGGAAGAAACTGGAACGCTGTCTCTGGCGAACCAGGGCAAGCTGGAACGCCCAATCACCAGTTCACGCCTCCAGGAACTGCTCAGGGAGCTGTTCAGCACCGCCGAATCGATTCCGCCAGCACGGCGTACGGTGGGTAGCGCTCCGTCCGAAACGCTGTCTTGAGCCGCCCTCCGGCCACCAGCACTGACACGGCCGATCGTTCGCTTCTGCCTGCGGACCTCGACCCGGGTCGGCTCCCACAGCACGTGGCCTTGATCATGGATGGCAACGGTCGCTGGGCGAAATCCCGCGGTTTGCCCCGCGTGATGGGGCATAGGGCTGGGGTTGAAGCGCTGAAAGCCACCCTGCGACTGTGCAGCGACTGGGGGATTCAAGCCCTCACGGCCTACGCCTTCTCCACGGAGAACTGGTCGCGCCCAGGGGAGGAAGTGAATTTCCTGATGACCCTGTTCGAACGGGTGCTGCAGGCCGAACTGCAGGCGCTCGAGGCCGAACAGGTGCGGATTCGCTTTCTCGGCGATCTGAAGGCCCTGCCCCAGAAACTGCAGGAGCTGATTGCCGATGCCACGGCCCGGACGGCGGGCAACAACGGCATTCACTTCAACGTCTGCACCAACTACGGCGGTCGACGGGAGCTAGTGCAAGCCGCTCAGCGGCTGGCCCAACGGTCTGCTGCCGGGGAGCTGGACCCCGACAGCATCGACGAGAACAGCATCGCCGCCGAACTGTTCACGGCTGGCGAACAGGATCCCGATCTGTTGATCCGCACCAGCGGCGAACACCGGATCAGCAATTTCCTGCTCTGGCAACTGGCCTACGCCGAGATTCACGTCACCGATGTTCTCTGGCCTGACTTCAATGCCGATGCACTGAAAGCCGCCCTGCTCGATTTCCAACGTCGCCACCGCCGCTTCGGCGGTCTTGATCCGATCCGCCCATGACCCTCAGCATCCGCCACGACTGGACCACCGAGGAGATCCAGACCCTGCTGGAACTTCCGTTGATGGAGCTGCTCTGGCAGGCCCAAACCGTGCATCGGGAGGCCAACCCTGGCTACCGGGTGCAGCTGGCCTCATTGCTGAGCGTGAAAACGGGGGGCTGCGAAGAAGACTGTGCTTACTGCTCGCAGTCGATCCACAACAGCAGTGACGTGACGGCCTTTGAAGCCCAGATGCAGGTGGAACCAGTGCTTCAGCGGGCCCGGGCCGCCAAGGAAGCCGGAGCTGATCGCTTCTGCATGGGCTGGGCCTGGCGGGAGATCCGCGATGGCGCTCCCTTTGAGGCGATGCTCGAGATGGTGCGGGGGGTGCGCGGCATGGGGATGGAAGCCTGCGTGACCGCTGGGATGCTCACCGACCAGCAGGCGGAACGTTTGGCCGAAGCCGGCCTCACGGCCTACAACCACAACCTCGACACCAGCCCCGAGCACTACGACCGGATCATCTCCACACGCACCTATCAGGAGCGACTGGAAACCCTGCAACGGGTGCGCAAGGCCGGCGTCACCCTCTGCTGCGGCGGCATCATCGGCATGGGTGAAACCCTGCGGGACCGCGCCTCCATGCTGCAGGTGCTGGCCAGCATGAATCCCCATCCCGAAAGCGTTCCGGTGAACGGTCTGGTGGCGGTGGAAGGCACCCCCTTGGAAGAGCAGGCTCCCTTCGAACCGCTGGAGCTGGTGCGGATGGTGGCGACGGCAAGGATCCTGATGCCCCATGCCCGGGTGCGGTTGAGCGCCGGCCGTGAATCGATGACCCGGGAAGCGCAGATCCTCTGCCTCCAGGCGGGGGCCGATTCGATCTTCTACGGCGATGTTCTGCTCACCACCGGCAACCCGGATGTGGAGGCCGACCGCCAACTGCTTGCCGATGCGGGGGTGACCGCCAACTGGCAAGAGGGCGCGGCGGCTCTGGCCAGCTGCCCTCCCCGCTGATCAGCTGCACCCATGTAACGATCACCCCACTGGCACACAGGCTGAGGGAGTGCAGGGCTAGGCCGGAAACAGCCCCTCGATGAGGCGCTTTGATTGATCCCATCGTCATCCCCTCGCTGCTCGGTCTGTTTGTCCTCTCGGTGATCCTGGAAGCGATCAAGGACCACAGGCAGCGTCACCGCTATTGAGATCCGGCTGGACAGATCCTGCGCGGACCATCCCGACTGTCATCAACCGGAAACACTGCACAAAACACTCATTGTGGGTAGCATCCCGGTTGAGCTACACCTTGCTGGTCTGTGGCTCAGCCATGAAGATCGACAGCGCCAACGCTCAACCGATGGGAAGCCTGATCTTTGAAGGAGGGCATAAGCCCTTCCATGCCCTGGCCTGTCCCCTGAAGCCGGCTTCGGTGAGGATCAGCAGGAAAGCCTGACAACCAACAACGCGGTGGCACTCCCCGGCCTGATGCAGGCTGGAGGACTGTTGAGCCCGTAACAGCGTGGATCCGAGCAACCTGGAGCCTGTGCTGGCCAAGGACAGCCGACTCCTGGTGGCGGCGTTCTATGCCTTCACGCCCCTGGATGACGAGCGTCGTGAGGCGTTGCTGAACCGCTTGCCGAGCCTGGCTCGCGAAGGCAGCGTGCTCGGATCTGTGTTGGTGGCCCATGAAGGCGTGAACGGCACGATCAGCGGACCAGATCACGGCGTTAATTCGGTGCTGGATCACCTGCGCGCCTCGTTGGATCTGGGCAACGACCACTACGCGCGGCTCGAGGTGAAGCGCAGCTGGGCCGACAAACCGGTGTTCCGCCGTTTCAAGGCCCGCCGCAAAAAGGAGATCGTGACCATCGGCGTAGCCAGCGTGGATCCCAGCGCCAGCGTGGGCACCTATGTGGAACCCGAACACTGGAATGCCCTGGTGGACGATCCCGACACCCTGGTGATCGACACCCGCAACAGCTACGAAACGGCAATCGGCAGCTTCGAGGGGGCCATCGACCCCAGCACCGAGAGCTTCCGCGACTTCCCGCAATGGGCAGAGTCCACGCTGCGGCCCATGATCGAAGAGAAGGGCAGCAAGCGCATCGCCATGTTCTGCACCGGCGGAATCCGCTGCGAAAAAGCCAGCAGCTACCTGCAGCAACAGGGTTTCGGGGAGGTGCATCACCTGCGCGGCGGCATCCTCAAGTACCTCGAGCAGGTGCCGGAAGCCGAGAGCCGCTGGCAAGGGGAGTGCTTTGTTTTTGATCAACGGGTGGCGTTGAACCACCGGCTGGAGCCTGGAGAGCACAGCCTTTGCCACGCCTGCGGCCTGCCGGTGTCAGCCCAGCAACGTGAACTGCCGAGTTACATCAAGGGGGTGCAGTGCGTTCACTGCGTGGATCGCTTCACCGATGCCGACCGGGAACGCTTCGCCATGCGGCAGCGTCAGATCGATCAACGCCAGATCGACCAACACAACATCGACCAGCAGCAGGCCTAATTAGTCAGTCCGCATCGGACAATCCCTGCCAGGGACCACCCCGATGCCGTGCTGCCGATCCTTTATAGCTTTCGACGCTGCCCCTACGCCATGCGCGCCCGCTGGGCTCTGCTGGAGGCAGGACTGTTGGTTCAGTGGCGGGAAATCGCGCTGAAGGCCAAACCGGCGGAGATGTTGGCGGTCTCCCCCAAGGGCACCGTGCCCGTGTTGGTGTTGCCGGACGGCAGCGTAATCGAAGAAAGCCTGGCGGTGATGCACTGGGCCCTGGATCAGGCGGACCCACGCGAGCTGCGCAACGCCGGCGATGCCTCAGGGCTGATCGAGCAGAACGACGGCGCGTTCAAACATCATCTCGACCGCTTCAAATACACCGACCGCTACCCCGGCATCAACAAAGACGAGCAACGGGCCGCCGGGCTGGCCATCCTTCAGAACTGGAGCCTGACGATCGCTGATCAGGGCTGGCTGCTGGGCAAGCGCTGCTCGCTGGCGGATGCCGCCCTCTGGCCGTTCGTGCGGCAGTGGCGCATCGCCGATCCCGAGGGATTCGACAACGACAACAGCCTGGAAGCTCTACGCCAGTGGCTCCAGCGTTTCCTTGAGGATCCCCGCTTTGAGCGGCTGATGCAACGGGCCGACCCTTGGAGTGCCGGCGGACAACACCACCACTTCCCCGCCGATGCCGTGGCGGTGCCCTTGGATCAGCCCCTGTTTCACCTGGTCCTCAAGGCCGACTGGCAGGCCGCCCAGGCAGACGGCAGCTACCGCATCTCCACCCGGGGAATGAGCTTGGAGCAGGTGGGCTTCATCCACTGCTCCTGGCAAGAGCAAGTGCAGGCCACCTTTGAGCGGTTCTACGCCGACGCCGGCGAGGTGCTCCTGCTGGAGATTGATCCCGCCGCCTTGAACGCTCCCCTGCGGGCCGATGCCATCCCCACCGGCGAACTGTTCCCCCATCTCTACGGCCCGTTGCCCCTAAAGGCTGTGCGCTCGGTCAGCACCATGCCCGCGGCAGCATGACTGGACGACCATGACCGTGGCCAGATCCCGATCGATGCTTGAGCAACTGGAAGCCGAAGCCCGCGAACGGGGACTGCTGCTGAGGTTGCAGGTGGGCCGCCCCCTGGGTCTGTGGAGCCTGCGGCTGGTGGTGGCCCGGCAAGCCTCTAGCGGCAGCCTGCTGCTGCTGGGGGAAATGAAGGGATGGGCCTATCCATCCGCCACAGGCCTGCAGCTCGACACGATGCGGGTGATGCCAAAGGCGCCTGCCGGCGTGGGTGATCTGATTTGGGCGGCCACCATGGCCTGGGCCCAGGAGGCCACCCCCTGTTCACGGGCCCGTTTACTGGCCATCCGGGACGACGAGCAGCAGCACTGCCGGCTGGTGCGCTACTTCCGCCAACGCGGCTTCAGCAAAACTCGCGATGTGGAAGCGGCACTCTGGGATCTGCCCCTGCGCATGGTCTGGGGCGGCGCCGGGGCCCTGATGACTGGTGATGTGGCCACCGTGCTGGAGCGCAGCCTGCGGGGCTGGCGTCAGTCGGCGGCGTGATAGCTGCTGCGCACCAGCGGACCACTGCGCACCTGTGCAAAGCCCAGCTCTCGGGCCACATCCCCCAGCTCATCGAACTCCTGGGGCGTCCAATAGCGGGCCACCGGAATGTGCACCAGCGAGGGGCGCAGGTACTGCCCCAGGGTGATCCGCTGGCAATCCACGGCACGGAGGTCGTAGAGGGTGGCGATCACCTCGTCGCGGCTTTCCCCCAAGCCGAGCATCAGGCCACTCTTGGTGGGGATTTCCGGCGCCAGCTCACGGGCGGCCGCCAATAAACCCAGGGATCGTTCATAGGTGGCACCGCGGCGCACCTCCCCCTGCAGCCGCTGCACCGTTTCCAGGTTGTGGTTGAAGCACACCGGCTGGGCCGCCAGCACCGTGGCCAATCGCTCCCGTTGAGCCACCAACGCCTGATCGTGATCCGACACGCCCCCCCAGAAATCGGGGGTGAGCACTTCAAGGGCGATCAGCGGATTGCGGGCCCGGATCGCCGCCATGGTGCTGGTGAACAGGCTGGCGCCGTGATCGGCGAGATCATCGCGGGCCACCGCCGTGAGCACCACATAACGGAGGTGCATCGCCTCAACGGCATCGGCCACCCGCTCGGCTTCGGCGGCATCCACCGGCATCGGGGCCTGGCCCTTGTCCACCTGGCAGAAGGCACAGCTGCGGGTGCAGATCGAGCCACCCAAGAGAAACGTCGCCGTTCCGGCGGCGTAGCACTCGCCGCGGTTGGGGCAGCGCCCCTCCTCACAGATGGTGTGGAGCCGGTTCTGCTTCACCAGCCCCTGCACCCGCTCCAACTCCGAGGCGTTGCCGATCGGCCGCCGCAGCCAGTCCGGCAATCGCTCGGCAGGGGGGATGGCGCTGTACTTGCTCATACCGGCCGGCGCCCCTCAAGGGCGCGGCTGAGGGTGACCTCATCGGCGTATTCCAGTTCACTGCCCATCGGCAGGCCGTAGGCGATTCGGCTCACTGAGCAGAAGGGCTTGAGCAACCGCCCCAGATACAAGCTGGTGGTGTCCCCTTCCACGCTGGGGGTGAGGGCCAGAATCACCTCACTGATCTCCTCATTGGTGATGCGCTGCACCAATTCGGTGACGTGCAGCAGCTCCGGACCAATGCCATCCATGGGTGAGATCAGACCACCAAGCACGTGGTAACGCCCCTGGAATTCACGGGTGCGCTCTAGCGCCAGCAGATCGCGGGAATCCGCCACCACACAGATCACGCCGTTGCGGCGCTCGGGGTTGCGGCAGATCTCACACTCAGGATCAGCGGAGAGGTGGAAACAGGTTTGGCACTGGCCCACCTGGGTGCGGGCCGCCAGCAAAGCGTCAGCGAACTGATGAATCTCCTCCTGCGGTTGGTTCAGCAGATGCAACGCGAGCCGCTGGGCCGTGCGCGGGCCGATGCCGGGCAGACGCTCGAACTGATCAATCAGTCGAGCCAACGGTTTGGTGAAGCCGCTCAGGGGTCTGCCGCCAATGAGGGAAATGTAGGAGTTGCGGAGATCATCTGCCGCAACAGGGGCCACGACCATCAGGCCACAACGGCAGAATGGCCCGTGGATTGATCGCCCCGCTGATGCAGCTCCTCCAGTCTCTGAGTCGCGTGATCGTTTGCGGCGTTCTGGCTCTGGTGCTGGGGGCCTGCGCGACGGGACCAACGGCAGGGCTGCAGTCGTACCAGAGCCCGGATGGCCGCTTCGCCTTCCTCTATCCCACCGGCTGGACCGAGGTACAGGTGAGCAACGGACCCCGGGTGGTGTTTCACGACCTCATCCACAGCGATGAAACCGTGAGCCTGATGATCAACAAGGTGAACGAAGACAACGAGCTGAGTGAACTGGGCAGCGCCGTTGCCGTTGGCGAGCGCCTGCGCCGTGAAGTGATCGCCACCGCAGGCAGCGGCCGCACCGCCGAGCTGGTGGAAGCGCAGGAGCGTGAAGTGAATGGCCACACCTTCTACGACCTTGAATACGCCGTGCACCTGGAAGACCGCGACCGCCACGAGTTGGCGACCGTCGTGGTGGACCGCGGCCGGCTCTACACCCTGGCCACAAGCGTCAATGAAGACCGCTGGGGCAAGGTGGGTGACCTCTGCGGCCGGGTGGTGCGCTCACTGACCCTGCTGATTTGATCAGAACAGGAAGCGAAAACGCCGGCCGTTGGGGTCACCTGAATCGGCGCCAGTGCTCGAGTGCGCCGGCCACTCCGTATCCAGATAGCTGATGCCGTCGGCATCGAACGGAACCGCCCTCAGGCTGGAGGCCTTCAGTTCGGTGGTGGCCATGGCGGTGACCAACCCGCCCAGTTCCATTGGCCCCAGATCCGTCTCCAACGCCTGCCCCGCCGCAGTGATCAAGGCCGGCAGGCGGATCAGATTCTGCGGTTGTTTCATCTGCTCAAACAGCCCCTTCAGCGCCAGCTGCTGCCGTTCCAGCCGGCCGAAATCGCCGCGACCGTCGTTGCGCCAACGAAGAAAGCCCTCCAGATCCTTGCCCTTCAACAGCTGAGGTCCTGGCTGCAGGTCGATCAACAGGTTCTGACTGCGATCGACGTAGTACAGACGCTTGGGAACATCCACTTCGATGCCCCCCACCAGGTTGGCCAGGGTTTCGATCGCATCCAGGCGCACCACGATGTGATGACGGATTGGGCGGTTCATCAGGCGCGACAACTGCCGCTCCACCGCCTCCACACCGCCGTAGGCCATCAGCGCATTGAGCTTGATGCCGCCGAAGCCCTCGGCATCGATGTAGCTGTCGCGTGGGATCTGGGTAATCGATGTGGTGGTGCCATCCACCCGCACCGTGAAGATCACATCGGTGTTGCTACTGGTGCGGTCCCGGCCTAGCACCACCACCTCCCTGGTCCCGAAGCCTGTCCAACCGGCAAACGGGTTGGACAGCGGCGCGGGCTGAAGCAGCGCGAAGGGTTGATCTGCCGTGCTGGATGGCGCCGTGATCAACCTGCTCAGCGGAACCGAAAGAATCAGGCCACCGCTGAGACCCGCCACCACAGCAGCAACCACCGGCCAATTGATGGCCTCAGATGACGCCTTAGCAGGGGGGGCTTGTGGCATGGAACACGTGTTGTGCAGCATCTTGGCGCGCTCGTCCCATCTCGGGTAGAGGGGCGCAGGCCTCTGTTAAACCAACGGATCGCTGATCACCATCGAGGCGCAGGGGAGCTGACGGATCAATTTGCTGGTGCGATCACTGCCGGGAATTGGCAGACCGGCAACCCGCCTGCGCTGGGTGCGCAGGATCACCAGATCGTGTTCGCGACTGAGGCGATGAATGGCCCCGTCGATGCCGGGCCCCCGCACGATCACGATGTGGAACCGCTCCTCCGGAATCCCCGGCGGGCGCCAGCGGATCAGCTGCTGTTCCATCCAATGACGGTCCTGGCCGCTGAAACGGGGGTCGTGCACATGCAGCAGGGTGATCCGCACGCGCTGATCCTCCGGGGCTGAGTTGATCACCCGCAGCGCCAGTTCGAACTGCTCGCGGGCACTGGCGGAGAGGTCTTTGATCGGAACGAGGATCCGGCCCAGACCGCTATCGGTCTCACGGCCCAGATTCACCACCACCACCGGACAGTGGGCCGTGCGGCAGACCCCATCAACGATGTCGCCCATCAGCCAGGCCCGGAGCTGATCGCTACGGGCTGCACCGATCAGCAACAGATCCGCGGCCTGCTCCAGGGCTGTGCGGCTCATGCCGCCAGCGATGTCTTCATCCAGCCGCAGCAGGCTGCGGGTGGGCACGGCCAACTGGGCGCCGATGCTCTCCGCTGTGCTGAGGCGTCCGCGCGCTGCCGCAACGGCCCGGTTCAAGCCACCGCGCATCTCCTCGAGGCTGGGATTCACCATCGCCAGGGGCAACAGCACACCTTCAGCCCCCAATGAGCCCTGCACCAGCCGGGCAGCCATGCTCAGCAACCCTTTCTCAGTGCTGGGGTTAGCCACCGGCACCACGATGCGCAGGGGGCGCTGCACCACCTCGTTAACGCCGTCCAGCACCGCCGCCTCCTCACCGAAGCTGACCGGCACCTCATCAGGGCTGGGATCCTTGAGCCGGGTCACCGACTGCTCAGTGAGGATCGGCCCCAGGGTGGCGGTCACCACCATCACCGCCAGCACGCTGTTGAGCACGGTCTGATTGAGCAGGCCCGCCTGGTAGCCGATGAAGGCCGTGGCCAGGGTCGCCGCCACCTTGGGCATCGTCAGCGACCACATCATCAGGATCTGGGCGCGGCGATAACCGAACAGCCGTCCGCTGACCCACGACGCCAGGCCCTTGCCGCCGATGGCGCCCACCAGCATCAGCGCGGTGAACTGAAAGTTGCCCAGGCTTTCGCCAAGGCTGCCCAGATCCAGCAGCAATCCCAGATCAATGAAGAAGATCGGGATGAACAGCACCCCACCCACAAAGATCACCTGCTCCTTCACCCTGCCCTCGGGCAACACGGAATTCACCGCCAGACCAGCCAGGAAGGCGCCGACGATCTTCTCAACGCCGGCCAGCTCAGCCCCCAGGGAGGCCAGGAAAAGGGCCACCAGAACAGCGAGCACCATCCGGTTTTCATCGCTGATGCCCCGCAGCACCAGGCGCCGGCCCAGCCAGCGGATGCCGATCACCACCACCAGAGCGAAGGCACCGATCTTGAGCAGCAGCAGGCCCAGGCCCAGCCCGCTGAGGCTGCCCTGACCCAGCCCCAGCCCCGCCGCCAGCAGCAGCAGAGCCACGATGTCGGTGAAGATCGTGCTGCCCACGCTCACCACCACCGACTCATCCTTCTGGGCGCCATAACTGCGCACGATCGGATAGCCCAAGGGGGTGTGGGTGGCCATCAGGGCGCCGAGCAACAGGCACGACACCGAGGCAAAGCCCGCCATCAGGCCGATCGACACGCCCGTGCCCACACCGATCAACAGGATCAGCAGGCCATAGATCAACGAGCGACGTTTGACCCGGTTGAACTCCTCGAGGTCGATCTCCAGACCCATGGTGAACAGCAGATACACCGCCCCGAGATCGGAGAGCAGCCGCACCGTTTCGCTGCTGCTGTCGACCCAGTTCAAGGCATGGGGGCCCACCACCACACCCGCCGCCAGCAACCCCACCAGGTCGGGCAGACCCAGCCGCCGGATCAACGGCGGCACCGCCGCACTGATCGCCACCAACATCGAGAACACCCCGAGGGGGTGATGCATGACGTGGCTGATCGAGGCCTGCATGGCCATGGCTGCACCGCCGGCTTGCGGACCCAGCATGGTCGCGGGATCTGCCGGCAACAACAGCTGCTTCAGGAAGCGATAAGCCCTTCGCCGGCCTGGACCTGCCAGAGGTTGGTGTAGATCCCGCCCTGGTCCACCAGGCTGTCGTGGCTGCCCTGCTCCACAATCCGTCCCTGATCCATCACCACAATCCAATCGGCATGGCGCACCGTGCTGAGCCGGTGGGCGATCACCACGGTGGTGCGGTGCTGGGTGATCTGCGCCAAGGAGCGCTGGATGGCGGCTTCGGTGTCGTTGTCCACCGCAGCGGTGGCTTCATCGAGCACCAACACCGGCGCATCCTTGAGGATGGCGCGGGCCAAAGCGATGCGCTGACGCTGTCCGCCGGAGAGGCGCTGCCCCCGCTCCCCCACCAGGGTGTCGTAACCCTGGGGCAAGGCGTCGATGAAGCCAGCGGCTTCCGCCAGGCGAGCGGCCTGGTCAATCGCCACCGGATCGGGATCTGCAACGCCGTAGGCGATGTTCTCGGCCACGGTGCCGTGGAAGAGGTAGACGTCCTGACTCACCAGGGCGATGCAGCTGCGCAGGTCCTGCAGCTGCAGGGTGTCGATGGGGACCCCATCCAGACAAATGCGTCCGCCATCGCGCTCATAGAGCCGCAACAACAGCTTCACCACGGTGCTCTTGCCAGACCCCGTCGCTCCGACGATGCCGAGGGTCGATCCCGCTGGCACGGTGAGATCGAAACCCTTCAGCAGCGTTGATCGGCCGGCATAGGCGAAATCCACCGCTTCAAAGCGAATCTCACCCCTCAGCCGCTGCGGATCCACCGGCACCGTTCCTCCCTGGATCAACACCGGCGTATCGATCAGATCGAGCACCCTTCGCGTGGAGGCCATCGAGCGCTGGTACTCATCGAGGGTGCGGCCAATGGCGGTTAGCGGCCAGAGCAGCCGCTGGGTGATGAACACCAGAACGCTGTAGATGGCCACCGGCAGTTCCCCGGCCAAGGCCTTGAACCCACCGATTAACAGAATCGCCAGGAAGGCGAACAGAATCGCGAAGCGAATCAAGGGAATGAAGGCCGCCGAGAGACGAATCGCCCGGGCATTGCTCTGGCGATAGGCCAGGCTTTCCGCCCGCAGGCGCCCCAGCTCCAGAGCCTCAGCGGTGAAGCTCTTGATCGTGAGCATCCCCCCCAGGTTGTTGGCGAGCCTGGAGGCGAGGTCGCCCGCCCGGGCCCTCACCTCCCGATAACGAGGCTCCAGCCGGCGCTGGAAATGCAGCGACCCCCAGAGAATCACGGGGATCGGCAGGTAGGCGAAGAGGGCCACCGCCGGCGCCACCATCGCCATGCCGATGCCCACCACCAGCACCGTGGTGATCAACTGCAGGATCTGGTTGGCACCCCGATCCAGAAACCGTTCGAGCTGGTTGATGTCGTCATTGAGCACCGCCATCAGGCGACCGGTGCTGTCCTGCTCGAAAAAGGCCAGCTGCAGCTTCTGCAGATGGTCGTAGGCCTCGAGCCTGAGACTGTGCTGGGTGGTTTGCGCCAGGTTGCGCCAGAGGACGTCGTAGAGGTATTCGAACAGCGACTCCGCCGCCCAGATCACAAAGGTGAGCAGAGCCAGACCCCACAGTTGCTGGTGGGCGGTCCTCAGACCGAAACCCGCCAGCACGGATTGCTCCTTGAGCAACACCACATCCACGGCAAGGCCGATCAAGATCGGCGGGGCCAGATCGAACAGCTTGTTGAGCAGGGAGCAGATCACCGCTGCAACCACCAGGCGGCGCTGCGGCGCCAGATGGCGCAACAACCGCATCAAGGGGGAGCGATTTGCTGAAGCTTTCCTGAGGGTTTGTTCCGACACGGTTTTCACCCCTGAAGACGCACTACAACGGAACCACAACTGAAGGAGGTGCCATGAGCCGATCAAGGTCGTTCAACCGCTTTCACCGCTACCTGGCGCGGCAGAAACGCCGAGGACTGCGGGCTGTCTTGCCCCAGTTCCAGGACGCCCGTGAGCATCAAGAAAGCCCAGCCAACAGCGGTGATGGTGTGCTGCGTCGGCTGAGCCTGCGTGAAATGGAATTGGACCTGCTGGAGGCCGAGGCCTGAGCCTCAGCCGCGGTAACCACCACCACGGGGGCCGCCGGAGCGCTCCCGAGGGGTGGCTTTGCTGACGCGGATCATGCGGCCCATCCACTCCACGTCCTGAAGATCGTCGATGGCTTTCTGCTCATCGGCATCGTTGACCATTTCGACGAAGGCGAAACCGCGTTTGCGGCCGGTCTCACGATCCAGGGGCAGGCTGCAGTTCTTGACCTCGCCGTACTCACTGAAGAGATCGAAGAGGTGCTCCTGCTCCGCCTGGAACGAAAGATTGCCGATGTAGATGGTCATGGACCGTGGAACCGTTGAACGTGCTCAGTCGCTTGAGCTGGTTCCGAAAGCTCGGAAAGGGCCAGTGCTCAAGCTTGAACCCGATGACGTTACAGGGCAGTCGCAGGAATCAACACAAAAAAAAGAAGCAATTACGAAGACTCGCCAGCAACCGAGCCATCCACTCCATTGTCAGAAGACCCTGACACAGGAGAGAGATGACATTCGACAGCCTTTGTTTCCAGGCTCTGAGCTGGACCGTCGATGGAGAACTGGATCCCGTGGACAAACTTGTGCTGCTCAACAACTTGATCCGGCAGGGCACGCCGAGCGAGCAGATCGAATTGATTCAGGTGGTGGAGAAATTGGCCCTGCTTCAGCCCGAAGCCACCGTTCAGGTGAGCCATCTCTGACGGTTTTTGATCCCCGGGGATCAGAGGCCGTAGGTCACGGCAGCCTTGGCCTTGCAGGTGGCCTGGGCCGTCTGGATCCCCGCACCGTTCTGCACCTCGGCGAGGAAGCAACGGCAGGTGTCATCAACCATTCCCTCCGGATGAACGGTCCCAGCCCTGTGAAGCTCGGCTTTGACGGCCGTTTTGCAGAACTGGGTGATCAGGCTGTTGTCCGAGGCTGAAGAAGCCAGGGGAGCCGACATCAGACCAACGGCCAACAGCACACGCATCAAGAGGCCTTGCTGATTTGCAGTTCGCGGTTCATCACGCGCAGGCGTTGAAGGCTGTTGAACACATCTTCCGGCATGCCCTTGGGAAGATCCACCAGGCTGTGATTGTCAAAAATCTGGATGCGGCCGATCATCCGGCCTTGCAGACCGGTCTCGCCGGCGATAGCACCCACCAGGTTGCCCGGCTTGACCCGATCGCGGTGGCCCACCTCAACGCGGTAGCGCTGCATGTTCTCCTCAGGAGCCCGGGCCGGACGCTCGCGCCGCTCACGGCGGTCCCCTGAATGGCGATCGCGGTCGCGGTCATTGCGACGGGTGTTCTGAATCCAGTCGTCGTCGCCCTTACGCAACAGCGCATCGGGGCCGATGGCCAGGTTGAGTGCCGCCATAGCCAGCTGCTCGGGGCTGAGTTCAAGTTCCGTGGCCACCCGCTGCATCAATTCCTGGAGCAGGGCCGCTTCATCGGCGTCAGGGCGTTGCGATTGGGCCGCATCACTCAAACGCTTGCGCAAGCGGTCCAGCCGTCCCTGGTTGATGGCCGTGTTGCCGGGCACCTCCATCGCTTCGATCGGTTGGCCCGTGGCCCGCTCGAGGTTGCGGATGAAACGGCGTTCCCGTGGAGTCACGAACAGAACCGCTTCGCCGGTACGTCCAGCCCGGCCCGTCCGGCCGATGCGGTGCACGTAGGCCTCGCTGTCGAACGGCATGTCGTAGTTGATCACCAGGCCGATGCGCTCCACATCGAGACCCCGTGCTGCAACGTCGGTGGCCACAAGGATGTCGACCGATCCACTGCGCAGCCGCTCCACGGTGCGTTCCCGTTGGTTCTGGGGAACGTCGCCATTGAGCACCGCCACCTGATGGCCACCGGCCTCAAGGGTTTCGGCCACGGTCAGGGTGATCGCCTTGGTGCGGGCAAAGATGATCACACCCTCACCACCACAGGCATCGAGAACCCGCTGCAGGGCCTCGAGCTTGTGCGGCATCGGCACCGTGATCGAACGCTGACGGATCCGCTTGCCTTCCTGATCCTTGGTGCGGATCGTGACCTCAGCCGGATCCTTGAGATAACGCTTGGACAGGCGACGGATCTCAGGGGGCATCGTCGCGGAGAACAGCACCACCTGACGCTGCTCAGGGAGCTGATCGAGGATCCACTCCACATCATCGATGAAGCCCATGCGGAGCATTTCGTCCGCTTCATCGAGCACCAGGCTGCGCAGACCGCTGGTGTCGAGCGTGCCCTGACGCATGTGGTCCATCACCCGGCCGGGGGTGCCCACCACCACATCAACCCCGCGCCTGAGTGCACTGATCTGGGAGCGGAAATCCGTGCCGCCATACACCGCCAGCACCTTCAAATGGGGGTGGCCGGCGGAATAGGCCTTGAACGATTCGGCCACCTGCATCGCCAGCTCCCGTGTGGGGGCGAGCACGAGGGCCTGGGGTGTTTTCTGGCCGCTCTCGAGACGCTCGAGCAACGGCAGGGCAAAGGCTGCTGTTTTGCCGGTGCCGGTCTGGGCCTGACCCACCAGATCGCGGCCGAGCATCAGCTCGGGGAAGGCCGCCTTCTGAATGGGGGAAGGTTCGCTGTATCCCTTGTCCGCCAGGGTGCGGAGCAGGGCCTCACTGAAACCAAAACCGGCGAAACCGGATTCCGGTTCAGCCGATGTGATGGTGGTGGTGAACACCTCAGCACTGGAGTTCGATTCCGGCAGGTCGGATGCAGAAAGATCCACTGCGCAGGCGGAATCGTCGCGCTGCTGTTGCTGTTCAGTCATGAAAGGTGGCTTCGCCTGATTGATCTCTGAAATCAGGCTCACAACCTCCCTGCAACGTAAGAGTTGCGCTCTGGTTGTGTTGCCTACGCTTCAAAGGTTGGCCATCAAGTTATCACCCGGCCGTAATCATCCTGCAGCCGTTCGATGTCGTCTTCCCGCAGATCATCACCGTGCTGAACTTCCAGAATCAGCAGATCTGAACCGTCTGCACGGGCGCGATGCACAGCGCCGCAGGGGATCGAGAGCATGACGCCCGCACTGGCGGGATGCCAGATGTCTCCGCAGAGCAGAGCCCCCGAGCCGGACACCACGGTCCAACTTTCGCTGCGATGACGATGCCGCTGCAGCGACAACTGCTGCCCGGCACGAACCAACAGCCGTTTGACCAAATAGTTGTCCCCCTGGGTCAGCATTTCGTACCAGCCCCAGGGACGCTCAACCCGCATCAGTCCACCCGCGTCAGATCAGCGTCACAAGGTCAAGGCTGGCACGGGCACGGGTGATGGCTGTGTACAGCAATCGGCGTTGATGTTCTGCAGCCGGGCCATCCTCCAGGGGATCTGGCCAGAGCACGATCACCCGGTCGGCCTCACTGCCCTGGGCCCGATGGATAGTGAGCGCAACCGCCGGCTCCAGACGCCGCAAACGGGCTGGATGCAAACGGCGCACCTCGAGCCGGCCGCCCGGGTCCACCACCTGGAACAACAGACGTCGTTCAGAGCCTGCCCCGATCACCACCCCAAGGTCGCCATTGGCCAAGCCCAGTTCGGGTTGATTGCTGCCGCAGATCACCGGCAAGCCGATCGGCCAACGCTCGAGCCTGCCGGCGGCATTGGCCCCCAGCAGCGTGCGGTGCACATCATCAAGACTCCACGGCCCCCGGCGACGTGGACAGAGCAACAGGTCCTGCTCGAGCAGCGCAAACAAAGGCCGAGATGCCGCCATCAGCTCCTGCTCGGTGCAGCGGTCGAGATCAACCGTCAGTGCCTGCAACTGCTTGAGGCGCTGGATCCAGCGCTGGCGCACCAAGGCAGGGAAACGACGCAGGGGCCAGGGATGCACCTGAAGATTGGCCTGCTCAGGCAAGGCGGCCAGATCCGCTGCAAAGGCCTGCAGATCCCCCTGGCGCAGCTGTTGCGCCACCTGCGCCAGGGCACCTCGGTTGCGGTAGGTGCGCTCCAGATGCACGGCGCCGGCACCGAAACGACCGCGCACGTCCGACTGCTGCAGCCGATGCCAGACCGCTCCACTCCCCACCGGCGGCAGCTGAGCTGGATCCCCCACCAACAGCAGCCGGCAACCACTGGGCAACGCCTCCAGCAGGGCCTGGGTCAAGGCCAGATCCAGCATCGACATCTCGTCGATCACCAGCAGATCCAGTTCCAGGGGACGCTGGCGGTGCCTGCCGAAGCCACGGCTTCCGGCCTCCAACCAGCGGTGGAGGGTGCTGCAGGGCAACGGAGCCCGCTGCGCCATCACCGCCTCCCCCAGGCGCCGGGCAGCCTTGCCAGTGGGGGCCGCCAAACCGATGCGCAGGCCGGGATGGCGGGCTTCCGCACGGGCCAGAATCTCCACCACCGTGCTGGTTTTGCCCGTGCCCGGACCACCGCTGAGCAACACCACCGAGGCCTGATCCAGGGCGCGAACGGCGGCGCACTGTTCAGCGTTGAGACGATCCGACAGCTCGGGATCGGTAGCCTCGACAGGTTCGGGAAGCGGAGCATGGGCCCGCTCCACCAGCTCGGCCACCACCTGCTCCATAGCCTGCAACCAGCGGCGCCAGCCCAGCCGATCACCCTGGAGCAGCAGGGGAGAGGGATCCCCCTCCAGCCATCCACTGGCTTGGGCAGCTGCCAGCCGCTCCGGCGTCAGCGCCACCGTCAACTCCCCCTGCTCCAGGGCCAGCACCAGATCGCGACTGAGCTCCTCCAGTGCGGAGGCATCCGCCTCCGCCTGAGGCGGGATCCG
>Ga0189275_100184_pt1 | contig 70236 bp, 47 predicted proteins | sample N19A6minimetaG_FD_130329 | JGI IMG/M metagenome (GOLD analysis project Ga0189275, IMG submission 130329) | Marine microbial communities from the Costa Rica Dome - N19 A6 mini metaG | ecosystem: Environmental > Aquatic > Marine > Oceanic > Photic zone | place: Costa Rica: the Eastern Pacific...
AAACTCTTTCAAGACCCTGGCAATCTTCTCTGGCGAAAACTTACTCTTTCTCATAATCGACTGTTTAAAATTAATCCTATTCCTCTACTTTTAAACAGTTCGGTTTTAAGGGAAGCTTACAATTTTTTCGATGAAATGGATGAGCATGATGAGATTTTTGACTATGATTTCCAGATACAGCAAAATATGGAAGAGGCTGGTTATGACTTAGTTTATGTGGATTTTGACCAAGGGACGGGTGATATCCGCGAAAATGCGTATGTCTTAATGGCCGCCATAGATTGGATCAACCAAGAGAAAGCGAAAAATGGGAGTTCCGAGCCAAACATCTTAATGGGTTTAAGTATGGGCGGTGTAGTTGGCCGTTATGCCTTACGTACAATGGAGATTGAGGCACCAAATTCGCATGATGTAAAATACTATTTCAGTTTTGATTCACCTCATCTGGGAGCTAATGTTCCGGTGGGTTATCAGGCCTTTATTTCCGATTTGTATCACGCAAAAATTTTCAATGAATTCGTTTTTAGGAAGGAAATTCCAGAACTAAATGACGCGAAGGAATTGCTTAACGCACCAGCTACAAAGCAATTACTCACATATAGATTGGTAAAGGGGAACAAGGAATACGACTTTTTACTGCATTCTAATGAGTATTTATCACTTCAAAACGAATTGAAAACCTTGGGCTTACCTCAGGAAACATTGGAGAACATTGCTGTTTCCAATGGAAACGTGGTCTCTCGCCAGAACCCGGTATTTGGTCCTGGAGATAAGCTATTTAATCTGTATCGTTGCGAAGAGGAAATAGGCCCAGTTGCAGGGGTTCAAGGTTTTTGGAAAGGCTTATTTAGGGCAATACAATGGTGGAAAGGAGTAGGCACTCTTAATGGGGTTACAATGGAGGTAAGAGCCGTTCCAGAGCAAAGTAGTAATGAAAGATTGGTTTATAAATCAAATATTTATACTTCGATTTATTGGGGATTAGTAAGAATACCTCTCCGATACTGGACCTTAAGTGTAACTAATGCGGTCGTTCCTTATGATGCGGCTCCAGGAGGACAATATGATTTGGATGTTTTTTCAGGAGGTGATGCAATAGACCCAGGAGATTTGCCTTGTGAACCTCAACCATTTATTAGGTCATTTACTTTTGTTCCAACTGTTAGTGCATTGAATATCGAATCGGAGTTCACAAATCCATATGTGAATTTAACAGACGAGCTTCAAATAGTTTCAAATTCAAAAACAAACTTTGATAGGGTACATGTGCTAAATGAATCTGATTATCAACCAGCTGGTTTTGTCAATGATGGAGGCGGTGGTACTGCCGAGAACAACGAACTTCACCTTCAATTTACTCCCAGTAATGCTGATATTTTTTCTGAGTATTTAATTGAGCCAACGGACGATCTTACCCAAAATGGTGGTGGATCGTATGTTTTAGATCAGGAGACTTATAATTTTGGGGAAAATCAAAACCAGGATGATCATACTGGAAATAGAACGGGAAGACTCTTAATTGTGCAGGGAACTTCAAGTTCCAAAGGTCGGCTTTGTGTTAATTGTAACGAAAAAATCCGCTTTAGTTCTAATTCAAATAATCCACAGGCAACAACAAATCATTTTCAATTAGATATTACACGAGGTTGTTCTGGTGGTTATCTAGAGATTAGAGACAATGGAGTGCTTGAGATAGGCTCAAACTCAAGCAAAACAGCAAAAGTAGTCGTAAGGAGAGGCTCTTCAGTTCGAGTAAAAAGTGGTGGAAAGGTAATTGTTAATGAAAACTCGCTTTTACAGGTAGATTATGGCGCTAGTTTTGTTTTCGAGCAAGGTGCTATTATTGAATTGGCAAATTCAGGTTCTCAGTTAGTACTTCAAGGAAAATTGGATGTTGGGGATAATGCAATATTTACCGTTGCAGGTAGTGGTCGATTAGTATTTGATCAGGAAGTATATCGTCAGAATGTTCATGGCGATTATTATTTAGCCTTTGATCAGTTTATGGAGATCGGAGAAAACGCAACTTTTAAATTAAATGGTCCATCAGGCGTTCCTCCTTACACCCAAACTCTTATTGAGGTGCGAAAACCAGTTTACTTCATTGATGGGAGTAGTAATACATTTAGTGAGGTGGATTTGCGTTATGGTCAAATTGAACTAGCTCCTGGAGCTTTAATGTATCTCTATGGTCAAACTACCTTTCACCATATTACAGTTGATAATAATGGAAGTGGAAGGCATGAGGGGATAAGGTTGTGGAATGGTGGCGCTCAAGGGGCATTATTTAATGGCTGTACTTTTAAAAACGGTTCCTTTGGCCTTTTGGCAGATTGGATTGGTGGAGGGCCAGCCCTTCAAGTCACTAATAGTGAGTTTTATTCTAATAATACAGGCTTAAAAGTAAATGGAGGAAACTTCAACATTACAAGTTCTCTATTTGATGGTAATGGATCTGGGGTCCATGGTAGTGCCTTGTCTGGAGTTTCGACCATTGGAAACAGTCAATTTGTAGCAGGTAGCTGGAGTCATTCTGGCTTATGGATATCAAGCCAAGATGGAGCTGTTGTTAATATTTCTAACACTGATGTAAAGAACTATAGTTCTTCAACGGGTTTAAGCTTGGTTGGTGTTCAGGCTAATTTAAATTGTTCCCAATTCATAAATAATGATTTAGGAATAGACCTTTGGGATGGTATTGTTTACATGAATAATGAGGCGGGAAATCAGTTTATTAATAATAACGTAGGAGTCTTGTATAGCGGTAGTTCCGAAGAAACAGGCATTTATATGTTTGAAGGTGAAAATGAGTTCAACTTAGGAACAAATGGCACATGGTATATAAAAGGGGCAACAACGGGTGGAGGACTTTTAAGTACCTATTATAGTTCTAACACTATAAATGCGGACTTAAATGAGATGCCCACCAAGTATAGCTCGGCAACAGGTGCTTATGTTCCGGTTAAATTTGGTATAGATTATATCTCAAATGCCTTGGGAATACACATTCCTAATAATTATCAGAATAATACGAGCTGTGATAATCCTCAACTTGAACCGGGGCACCCATTTTTAACACCGATTAACTTGGTTACAGGTATTGGAGGAGAGTTCGAAGGTGGAAGCTTTAAGAGTCAGCTAATTGCAGCAGTACAAGATATTACCTATGGCGAAGAGGAGTTGGATGATTTAAGTGCCTACACCTCATTAATTGATCTTCTTGATGCTGAGATGTACAGTACAGATGGTTCATACGACGAGCTACATCGAATGGCAATAGGGGCGGCAATGGCAGCTTTAGAGAATAATATTCAATTTGAAACCATCCCATTTGCAGAGGGAGGTCAAGTTCATGAGTCCGTGCAAGCATTTGTTGATGTGCTAGATGCGGAGTTAAACACATTAGACCCACTTGACTCCAATGACCACAACGCTATTTTTAGACATACTTTAAATAAAACCCAAGTATATCGGGTGGCGGGCAATTTCACTGAAGCCTTAAACATATTCGAAAGTTTAAGTAGTTGGACGTTTAACAGTACGCAAAGCTTAAGAGCACAATATTGGAATTGCATTTGTACCGTAGAAGGAGATTTCTATGACGGTTCAATTGGAATTGAAGATTTTGTTTACCTAAAAGATCAATGCGAAGTAAGCTTCCAGGGGTATAATTACAAATATCAACCAGTCATTGATGAAGGTTTTGGTATACAATTAAGGGATCAATTAGCGGGACTAAGCGTTTTTCCAAAGCCTGTAAAGGATTTATTGACTGTTCAGTTTGAAGAAGGTTTTGAAGGTGATGCCTCCTACTACTTAAGCAGTGTTTCGGGACAATTGATTTTATCTGGGACCATGAAATGGTCTGGAACAAGTCAAGAAGAATTAAATCTTAGTGAGATTAATCCAGGAGTTTATATCCTAACCTTAGATTTCACTAATCAAGGCAGTAAAACTTTTAAGGTTCTTAAAAAATAAAGAACTAGTTAAATACAAAAGAAAAAAGGTTCCTGAATGTCATTGGGAACCTTTTTTCTTTTGCCTAATATATCAGGAGTCTTACACAATTGGGGCGCCTTATTTTATCTAAACACTTTTAAAACTGTACCCGTTTCAGAAGATCATTATAAATCTCCAAGGCCTCGCTATGAAGGGCCTGATCATATTCCAAATCCACTTTCCGCTGATTTACAAAAGCCTGCGGAGCTTCCTGCTCCCATTTTAATTGGAACGCTGCGAGGGCTCGATTGAGATAATCCACCGGCTCGGCACAGAAAGCTTCATAAGGGGTGAAGTGGATATTAGGGCCTTCGAGCTCTAGGGCAAAACGATAGTATTCGATCCAGATTTGCAGCCAGTAATTGAGCTCGCTTTTATCTCCTTCTGGCAATTGACCACCTTCAAATAAAAAGGGCTTTTGATCTAAGCCAAACTCATGATGCCCCAACCAATTCATATACTCCAAAACAAAGGCATCTTCACTTTGCATCTGACAATAACGCTGGTGCATAGATCGCAAGGAGGCCGCATGGAATAAAGGCTGACGAAAAAGTAGCACCAATTGAAATTGACTGTTCTCTTCCCTCAATCCGCGATAGCGTAACAAGAAATTATTGTTCTTAGCCAGGTAAATTTGATCGGGGCTTTGGCGGATAATACTTTGATAGTCTAAATAAGATTCATGCGCATCCGCCGAAAGGCGATATTCCTCCAGGCAATGCTCTTTAATATAGCTGTCCTTACTGATGGCCTTAAAGAAATACTCTTCTAGGGCTTCATTAGAATTCATGCCCAGTTGAATGCCGTCTTTATGACTGCGCTCTTTACTCTTTCCCGCTTTCGGCTTGTAAAAACGCGACCATAAATGCGGGCTCAGCAAAAAGGGCATATTGCCGTAATTCAAACTTTGAAATTGGGGCAAAGTAGCCAGGTGATTCATAAAGCTGGTAGTGCCTGCTCTTGCTAAACCACTGATAATTAAGAAGTCCTTCCTTTTCTCAATTCCTTTGCTTTTAACTTCGCGACGAAAAAGCTTAAGGCCTAAATGGTAATTATTCAACACCATTCGATGTAAGAGCATTGCCAGCTCTGAATAGCCGGATGGCGACTTCTTGAAAGGTATTAGAAAGGGTATAGTAGCACCTACAGAAAGAGCCAGGATACTTTGCCAGGAGCCTAAATTAGCTGAAAAGCCAAGGATATAGATGGACAAGCCGTTGAGTAAAATAATAATAGCTGCCGCTCCAATAAGCAGTCCAACAAAAGCCAGTAGGTTAAGAATCAGCCTGCCAGTATGCGATTGTAATTCTTCCAGCTTTTCGTCTTCATCCTGATCGCCCAGCATAATGTCGAGCACCCGAGTGCTGCTAATGGCAAGTCGGTAAAAACTCTTCCGCCCCCAGCGAATCAGGCCAAAAGCCAGGGCAGCCGAGAGGGCCAGAATGAAGTAAAAGGCCATTTATTTTTTCTTCTTTTTCCCCATGCGCTTAATGCGGAGGTAAACGATATAGCCCAAGGAGAAAAGTACCAGGGCACCAATCAATAAGATCAGTACGATGGCGCCGGCGCTCATGCCCGGACCGATATAGAGAAAAGGACTTGTCATGGTTTTTCAGTTAAAATTCGGGTCCAGTTAGAAAGGTGATGATGCCCTTCATGCTGCGAAGGAAGCACATTTTTATACAAGAGCTCCCCATTTTTAAATACCCAAAGTTTTCCGCTGTTCTGCTCTTCAATCCAAAGGCTGCCATCAGCTAAAACCTCTTGCATGCCTTCGGTAAAGGTTTGAATTTGATGCTCATCATAAACCTTCTTCTCGTAGGGGTAAAGCCTTTCGTTTTTAAGGTCGTAGGCCATGGTATTGGAATAGTAGTCCCCGGCATCAATACGCTGATCAGCCACTCGCCAGTTGCCTGGACGACTGCTCCAGAAGGTGTGCGAATTATTATTGAAGAAGATAATGGTACTGTCATTCAGGAAATCAATATCGTGTTGGGAGTAGAAATTACCTTCAATCAAGCGAATCACCTTATTGGTAGAAGGACGATAATGCATCAGCGCTGAGCAGTTTCTAAAACTTAAAAACAGATCACCCTCTTTGTACCAAGCGGTAGTTTTTAAAGCGGGCTGTACATCGTTCAGGTGAATAGGGTCCTCAATATTGGGCGATTTTAGGATCAAATTCGAAAGCCCGTTTTCATTCAAAATCTCAGTAATGGATTTATGAAAGAGAAGCTTACCCGTATTGGGGTCTAGTTGGCTGATGGTATTATCGATATACACCAATTCACGTCCATCCACATCGTAAAAACCTTTGTAGATAATGAAACCGCCATTTTCCTTAGTATAGGTGCAGGCCCAGATATTTCCAGCGCTATCGAGGTTAATCGAGTGGTGATGGGCAATCGTGTCCTGATTCCAAATTTGATTTCCGAGGGAGTCCAAACAAATTAAACCGGTTACGCCATTATAAGAATAAACCAAGCGCTTGCCTGGTAAAAGCAAAGGATCCATAATTCGATCATGCGCCTGATATGGGTTGGCGATATCCCATTTATGGAGGCTTTCGTCGTTTTTAAGATTACGGATTTCTACGCTACGCCCTTCTTCGGAATTGCTGTAGCTGATGAGGGCATAAAGGTCATTCTCCAATTTGTTTACGGCCTCAAAACCGGCGGGGGTAGGCACAAAGGTTTCGGGAAGCTTTTTTACTTCTTCTACCGATTTTTCAAAGAGGTCGAGAAAGCTCACATAGGCATCCAGGCCCTTGCCCACTTTGTCGCCCAAAATCTTATCACCGGTACTATTGTGCTTAACTAACCAGCCAAAAACGGATAAGCCGAAAAGGCTGAGAATGATGATGGCTAAGCGTAGGAAAAATTTCTCCATGGTCTTCAATCTGGCGCAAAAGTAGGGAAGATAGTCAAGATCGAATCGCAGGCTGAGAGAGGCCTGTCAATTTTTGAGGGGAAGCAGAACTTTATTGAGTATCAGAGTCCAGCCGAGCAATCCAAAAAGGCCCTTGTAAAGCCTTAATGCTAAACGTAAATTAGCCTTCTCAAAAAAGCACAAGATGCAGCAAATTCAGAATTATGTACAGGGTGAATGGGTTTCTGGCCAAGGCGAGGAACTAATTGCCCGCGACGCGATACACGGAACCGAAATTGGAATTGTTTCCAGTGCCGGATTAGATTACGAGGCCATTTTAGAGTATGGTCGCAAGGTGGGTGGACCTGCCCTTCGTAAAATGACCTTCCAGGAAAGAGGGCGAATGTTGAAGGCCCTGGCCCTGCATCTCGTGAAAATTAAAGATCAGTTTTACGAAACCAGCTTTAAAACCGGAGCCACTAAAATTGACTCCTGGGTAGATATTGAAGGCGGTTTTGGAAATCTCTTTGCCAATGCTTCTTTACGTCGCCAGTTTCCGGATTTGCCATATTATGTTGATGGCAGCCATGCGCCACTTTCGAAGAATGGCACTTTTATAGGTCATCATATTATGGTGCCTAAACGCGGAGTGGCCATTCATATTAATGCCTTTAACTTCCCGGTTTGGGGAATGCTCGAAAAAATTGCGGTGAACCTGATGGCCGGTGTTCCTGCAGTGGTGAAGCCCTCTGAATATACCTCTTTCTTAACCGAGCATGTGGTACGCGAAATTATCGCCTCCAAGATTTTACCGGAAGGAGCCCTGCAATTAGTTACGGGCTTAGGTCGTGGAATTTTGGATCATGTGACCACCGGTGATACGGTAACCTTTACCGGTAGTGCCGCTACCGGGAAGAAATTACAAGCTCTACCTCATATCGTAGATCGCTCTGTTACTTTCAATTTGGAGGCCGATTCATTAAATGCTTCGGTTTTAGGTCCGGATGTGGAACCTGGCATGCCGGAGTTCGACATCTTCGTAAAAGAGGTTCAGCGTGAGATTACCACTAAGGCTGGTCAGAAGTGTACAGCCGTACGTAGAATTATAGTTCCCGAAGATAAGATAGACGCGGTGCAGGAAGCATTGATTTCTCGCTTGCAGAAAACCAGTATTGGCGACCCTCGTATGGAAGGAGTACGCATGGGATCATTAGCCTCCAGCATTCAGGTGGAGCGCCTGGCAGAGAATATTGCCCGCCTTAAAAATTCGCAAGAAGTGGTTTATGGCGACCTCCGCGATTTTGAAGTGATGGGTGCTCAAAAAGATAAGGGTGCCTTTGTGAGCCCAACACTGTTCCGCAACGACAATCCTTTTACCAATACCGATGTACATGAAGTGGAATGCTTTGGTCCGGTATCAACCTTAATCCCTTATAAAGGCTTAGCCGAAGCGGCCGAGATTGCCAATATGGGTAAAGGTTCCTTAGTGAGCTCCATTATAACAGCCGATGATAAAATTGGTCGCGAATACGTAGTGGAAGCCGCACACATGCACGGTCGAATTATGGTGCTGAATGCTAAGAGCGCCAAGGAAAGTACGGGTCATGGTTCGCCTATGCCCCTACTTACACACGGTGGACCCGGACGGGCCGGTGGCGGTGAAGAGATGGGTGGAAAGCGCGGTGTATTGCACTATCTGCAGCGTACCGCTATTCAAGGACACCCGGATACCATTACTGAAATCACACAAGTGTATCAACCCGGCGCCAGTCGCCCGGAAGCGGAAAAACACTTATTCCGCCAGCATTTCGAAGAGCTCAAAGTGGGCGAAACAGTATATACCCACCGTCATACGGTTACGGATGCCGATATTGCCAGCTTTGCCCAGGTGAGCGGCGATAATTTCTATGCTCATGTGGATGCCACCTCCCTGGAGGGCACCATCTTTGAAGGAAAGGTGGCGCATGGCTACTATGTACTTTCCAAAGCAGCCGGTATGTTCGTTGATCCCCGCAAAGGACCGGTATTGTTGAACTACGGTATTGATGAATGTCGTTTTACCAAACCGGTATATCCGGGCATGACGATCGGCGTGAAGTTTACCGTGAAGGAAAAGATCGATCAGGAAAAACGCAGTGAAGATGATATCGCTAAGGGCATCGTGAAATTCAATGTGGATGTATACGATGAGGAAGGCGAGACGGTGGCTTTGGCGACGATTTTAACGATGGTGAAGAAGATTGATCAGAGTGTCTAGAAGAGACTCTAGATTTTAGACAATAGACTTTAGATGAGTTTTGGACTTGGGGTGATGATTGTTGCTTCGAGGGGAGCTTGGGAGGGTTGTTTTACCGCAAAGGCGCTAAGAAGCACTTGCCTGCCGGTAGGCGGGAAGGTTCGCAAAGGGTTCTATGTTTGCTCCAAGCTGGATGTAAACCTCCCTGCCTGCCGCCAGGCAGGTGTGTATCTCTGCGCTCTTTGTGCCTCCCTGCCAGACGGTAGGCAGGTAGCGAAGCGGGCGGTGAAGCAAGTTGACAACTGTAGCCACTTAATGGAAAGGTGTAGTATCAATAAATTGGCGCAATGTCAATACAAACCTTAACTGATGACTAATGAAAATTATTTAAGTATCTGCGGTACTTGTAAGAACCGAAAACTAACTCTGAAGTCTGGCTTGCTATGTGGTTTGACGGATGCGAAACCCAGTTTTACTGAGACATGCCCGGAGTATCTCCAGGATAATGAGGAACGCAAACAGCAAATTATGAAGCCCTTCAAAAAGACTGCTTCCGAAACTCTCTGGGGATTATCACTTAAGCCGGATACCTTAAAGACCCAAGGCTTATTAATTGCTGCAATTGGATTAGGAGGGACCCTTTTGTCAACCACTGTTGATATTGCCGGGCTTTTATCCCTTTCGATAGGTATTTTAATTGTTGGGGTATTGGCTTATCGAAAAAGTCAGCAAATAGAAAAAGCTTTAAAGCAGATTGAAGACGAAAAGCTTGAGGAAAATATAAAGGGTTAGTTACCAGTCGGTTGCTCGAAATGTAAATTACTATTGTTTCTTCGAGTGGAGCTTTGGTGGATTATTTTACCGCAGAAACGCTAAGAAGCTAAGGTTTGCAAAGAGTTTTATGTTTGCTCCAAGCTGGATGTAAACCTCTGTGTATCTCTGCGCTCTTTGTGCCTCTAGCGAAGCGGGCGGTGAAGCAATCTCACAACGATTCAGACCACGAGCCAAAGCGTATCTTAGCTCCCTTCCGTTTTCACCTAAAAAAATAGCAATCATGATAACCCACTGGAAAGGCGACCCACCCACAGCACCCTATTATGCGGTGATTTTTATTTCTCAAAAATCGGAGCAATTGGAGGGCTATGCCGAGGCGGATGCGGAGATGATGTCGGAAGCCCAAAAGCAGGAGGGCTATTTAGGTTATTCTTCTTCCGGTGAGCCTAAGCAAGGGATTTTCATTTCCTATTGGCAAGATCAGGAGTCTATTCAAAAATGGCGTGCGCATAGCGGACATATTCAGGCTAAGCAGAACGGCAAGCAATCCTGGTATAACTATTACCATAGTATTATTGCCAAGGTAGAGCGCAGTGTGATCCACGGAGAGTGGTTGGAGGGAATTCAGTAGCTGGTAGATTGTTGTTGGTAGTTGGAGTCGAGACTACAGCATATAAGCGGTTGATATTATAAAACCACTTGTAGATGACTATTGGTCTTGGTTCTACCGCGGAGACGCTAAGAAGCAAAGCTTCGCAAAGTGCTCATGGCTTGCCCAAAGCAGCTTATGAATCTCCCAGCCTACCGGCAAGCTTGAGTCTCTGTGCCCCTCTGAGCCCTCCGCCTCTCTAGCGACGAAGGAGCGGGCGGTGAAGCAACCCTATAAAGCTTTATTACCTTTTCTCCTCCACCCTAAAGAAATACCCCGATCCCACATAGTTGTCGGCGTTTCGCCAGATAGGCAACCAGCTATAACGAGCTACAGCTCCACTATCTTTATCGTCGATCCCTACATTCAAGCGTAGGTATTGCCAGTTTTCACCCTGGAAGCTTTGGATATAGGAAATCGGCAGGGCTAGCTCACCTTCATAACCATAGTCAGTTTGGCGGCAAATCATCTTGGTGCCTTTCGGAAGATTGTTACGATAAGCCACGGAAGCTGTGGTATCATTTGCCGGGCTAAGCTGCTGAACGAAGTCTTGGGCATACCAATCATGACCCACACTTACCGCAGCACGTCCCATCTTTTCAGCATTAGCTACAAAGCTTAAATTGTCTTGCTGCCAGGTAGCTCCACCGCCATAGGATTGGATGGTGTCGTCTGTAACTCGCGCCGCAACGTAAACGTATTGCTCATCATAGGCCAGGTCGAACTCCACCTTTACCCTACCGGCATTGCGTTTGAAAGCATAGCTCATGGCGCCCCATTCTTGGGTCGAGCCATCCACTTTTGGCTTTTGGGAACATTGTTTCAAGGCTCTTTTTCGCAGGGGCTTAATCCTGTAAACATAGGGATAGGAGATATGCGCGGGTTCACCTTCGGCACCTAGCTCTAAATCGGCAAACAATTGTGCCGGGATCAAGGAATCCCCTTCCTGTGAAAGGAGCTTAAGATTCATGAACGCCACGCTATTCGGGGCGACCGAAATTTGGCTACTATCTGCAAATAGCGCTAGGTTTGGACTGTTTTGGGTACGGAAATTCAAGCGCATCGGAACATTTTCATTATTGGTGATCTTCAGGCGTAGACTGCCTGATTCAAAATGCTCACCTTCAAAAAAGAGAGGTTCAATTTCGATGGGTGAATGGGCACTAAATTTCTCAATCAAATTCTTGGTGTCTTGGGTAACTACATCTTCGGTCCAAATACCATGCAAAGCCAAATTGGCCATAATGGGGCCTTGGTCGGTCATGGTCACCCACATCATATGATCGAACTCCCCCAATTTAGGTCCGCGTAAGCCTGATCCGCCACCAGTGGTAGCCAAGGTAAAGTACTTGCCATTATTACGCTTTTCCTTCACATAGCGATGCTCGTGCCCTGCATAAACAGTGTGATTGCGGTCGCCTAAAAGGGCTTCCAGCTCTTGCCAACGTACCGTGTTTCTCTGATGCCAAAGGGGTTGATGCATGAAGATTAGCGTCCAGCGCACATCAGGATTATCCTTTAAAACTTTGGCGGCATATTCAAATTGGGCATCGGAAATAGTGCCATGTCCAGCTCCCCTTTGCTGGTCCTCGGAATTGAGGCAGAGGAATAAGACATCTTTATAAGTGAAGTGGTAATAAGTAGATCCAAAGCGCGAAAGCCATTCTTTCTCCATTACTGCATTGGTAATATCATGGTTACCAGGCACATAGAAGAAAGGCATTTGCAAATGACCCACAAAAGAATTGAACTCATTCCATTGGCGGGCCAGCTCGATGGTATCCAGAGTATAGCCTTCGATGAGGTCGCCTACGCTCATCACAAATTCGGGCTGCATTAGGTTGAGCTTATTTACCCCATCCATAAAAACCCCGGGACGATGACCGCCAGTACGATCGGTTACAATCGCAAATTGAAAACGACAAGGGTCATTCTGAAAAGCCAGGTGGTTAAAGGGCTGAGCCGCTGTACTGGTATCTACCGAAAAGTTAAAATCAGTAGAACAGTTCTCCTGGGCCTGGGCCGATCCAAAGCAGATCACCGTAAGGTAAAAAAGCACTTTTTTCATAAATCAAAGGAAGCAAACTAAGGTTAGCCAGAGGTTAAGGGCAAATATCTATTAAGACCGAAAATGGAAATGACCTTCGGCATTCGCGTTAAGCGCTTTACCTTTGCGGCAAAATTTGAACTATGTCGGAGGCATTACAACAAGGATACATTCAAACCAGCATTGAAGATGGTGTAGCGAGCATTGAGTTTTTTCACCCAATGAGCAATTCGCTGCCCAGCAAACTTTTATCAGAGTTGGCAGCGGCCATTACTGAGGCCGGTTCGAATGAGGCCGTGAAAGTGATTGTATTGCGATCTGCAGGTGAGCGTGCTTTTTGCGCGGGTGCCTCTTTCGATGAATTGATTTCCATCCAGGATTTAGATCAAGGTAAGAAGTTCTTCAGTGGCTTTGCCAATGTGATCAATGCCATGCGTAAATGCCCCAAGTTAATTGTAGGTCGTGTGCATGGTAAGGCTGTGGGTGGAGCGGTAGGCTTGGCCTCGGCAGTAGATTATTGTTTTGCCACAAAATTTGCTTCGGTAAAATTATCAGAGTTGGCAGTAGGTATTGGCCCATTTGTGGTAGGACCGGCGGTAGAACGCAAGGTGGGCTTAAGTGCGATGAGCGAACTAGCGATTAATGCTACTGAATGGCGCGATGCGCAATGGGCGCACCAAAAAGGACTCTATTATCATTTACATGATACAGTGGCCGAAATGGATCAGGCAATCGCCGAATTAATAGAGCGTTTAAAGGGCTTTAACCCCGAAGCGATGCGTCAGCTTAAAGAGGTTTTCTGGCAAGGATGCGAAAACTGGGATCAACTATTAGCAGATCGTGCAGCGATTAGTGGTGAATTGGTTTTATCCGAATTTACCCGCAATGCCATCAATGCCTTTAAGAAGAAATAATAATTTTGCAAAAATTGCACGAATGCCAAAGGCCGCCCTCCTTATTATCAGCTTCTTGAGCTTGTCCCTCCACGCTCAGAATAATGCTTTAGTAAAAGAAAAAGATGTTCTGGAATTTCGGAAACTATCCATCCAACGTTTGGGGCAAGATGCTCTGGACACCACCAAATGGGATTTAGGAGGAAATTTCGGGATTCAGTTTACCCAAGCCAGCTACAGCAATTGGCAGGCGGGTGGTGTGAACTCGATTGCCGGGAACTCCATTTTTAATGGCTTTGCTAATTACATAGGCAAAGGCAAATGGGTTTGGAGTAATGCCATGACCTTGGCCTATGGTGTCAACTTTCAGGATACCATTTTCAATAAAACCGACGATCGAATTGAGATCGAATCGCGCCTAGATTACCTCCACAGTAAAAAATGGAGCTATTCGGCATTACTTAATTTTCGTACTCAGTTTCGTCCCGGTTACGAAAACCCCGGAGAAATAGGTGATGATGTAAAGGTTTCGGATTTTATGGCCCCGGGCTATTTTCTTTTTGGTTTAGGAGCTACCAATAAGCCGAATAAACGTTTCACTATGTTCTTGTCGCCAATTACGGCAAAGGCAACGATCGTTACGGTTCAAAGACTTGCAGATGAAGGAGCCTATGGTGTTGATCCAGGAAGTAACTATCGCTTAGAAGCTGGGGCCTATGCTAACATCACCTATAAGCGCAAGCTTTGGAAGAATGTGGATTTGCAAGGTCGTATTGATCTCTTTTCCAATTATGTGGAAGACCCAAGCTTAATCGATATCAACTCCGAGCTGATCATGTTCTTTAAGGTCAATAAGTTTATCAAAGCGAATATTTCTTTGGCCTATATCTACGACCATGATGTGAAGTTCTATTTGGATGAGAATAATCCAGATTTAGGTGTTCCTCGCTCTCAGTTTAAGCAGGTATTGAGCATTGGCTTTAGCTACGATTTTGGCGCAGCAGCCAAAGATGAGTAAGGCAATTTTAGCCGATTTTTTCTTTTTTAAGCCTGTCCTTTAAAGCCTTTCGGCTGAGGGGCCTTCCTTCCCTGTGCATTTCCGATATTTGCAGCAGCAAAAAAATACGCATGTCTGCACCTAGCAAAAAAGCACCTCTGGTTTCTATCGATATTGCAAAAAAGGCTTTCCGCCTGATGAGTGCTGCCAAACAAATGGCTGAGCTCTACGAAGAGAATAAAGCGATCACCGCCAAATATGTACACGCGGCCTCTCGCGGTCATGAGGCGATTCAAATAGCATTAGGTTTACAGCTTCAGTCTTACGATTATGTTGCCCCTTATTACCGCGACGATTCTATTCTGATGTCGATTGGTATGCGTCCCTACGATTGCATGTTGCAATTATTAGCGAAGCGCGATGATCCTTTTAGTGGTGGACGTACTTATTATTCGCATCCCAGTTTAAATGATGCAGATAAGCCTAAGATTCCACACCAGTCTTCGGCTACCGGTATGCAAGCTATTCCCACTTCTGGTGTGGCGATGGGAATTCAGTACCGCGAAAAGATGGGACTTACTGAAGGAGATGAAAAGGCCATTGCAGTATGTTCTATTGGAGATGCAGCCATGACCGAAGGGGAGGTTTCAGAAGCTTTGCAGATGGCAGCTTTGAAGCAATTCCCTTTGCTCTTTTTGGTGCAGGATAATGAATGGGATATTTCGGCGAATGCCAAGGAAACCCGTGCGCAAAATGCCGCTGAATTCGCTCAGGGCTTTAAGGGCATTGAAGTTCGCAGTATAGATGGCAGCAATTTCGAAGAGTCCTATGCCACCCTGAATGAGGTTATTGAATTGATGCGTAAGGAGCGTCGACCATTCCTCGTACACGCTAAGGTGCCATTATTAGGACACCATACCTCCGGAGTGCGTAAGGAGTTTTACCGCGATGATTTGGAAGAGCATGCCTTGCGTGATCCCTGGCCTAAGTTACGTACCTGGCTTGCGGAGCATGGACTTGAAGAGGCGGAATTAGATACTATTTACAAAGAGGAAGGCGAGCGTGTTTTAGCCGATTATAATGAGGCACTGGCTCAAGAAGATCCTCGTCCCGAAGATTTATTTACCCATGATTTTGCTCCCAGCCCCATCACCGAAGAAAAAGGTGAGCGCAGTCCGCAGGGCAAGGAAAAAACCGTGATGGTAGATGCAGCACTTTTTGCGATTCAAGAAATTATGGCCGAGCATAAAGAGGCCTTATTATATGGTCAGGATGTAGGTGGTCGCTTAGGCGGTGTATTCCGCGAAGCCGCAACCCTGGCGCAAAAATTCGGCGATGACCGAGTTTTCAATACCCCTATACAAGAAGCCTTTATTATTGGTTCTACCGTTGGGATGAGTGCCACTGGCCTTAAGCCTTTTGTTGAGGTTCAATTTGCAGATTATATCTGGCCAGGTTTAAACCAGCTTTTTACAGAGGTAAGTCGCAGTAGCTATTTATCCAATGGCAAATGGCCCGTAAGCTCGGTAATCCGTGTGCCCATTGGCGCTTATGGAAGTGGTGGCCCTTACCATTCAAGCTCAGTAGAAAGTGTATTGACCAATATTCGCGGAATTAAAATTGCCTATCCAAGTACGGGAGCTGATTTAAAAGGTTTGATGAAGGCCGCTTATTATGATCCGAATCCGGTAGTGATGTTGGAGCATAAAGGATTATACTGGTCTAAGGTTAAGGGGACTGAAGATGCCAAAACCGTTGAACCATCGGCAGATTATGTATTACCCTTTGGTAAAGGACGCATCGCTTATGAAGCCAGTGCAGAAAGCATGGCAGATAATAGCAGTTTATTAGTTGTTACCTATGGAATGGGCGTGTATTGGGCTAAAGCTGCCCGACAGGCTTTAAGCAATAAGGTAGAGGTGCTAGATCTACGGACCTTATTTCCTTTGGATGAAGAGCTAATCCTGGAGCGTGTGAAAGTGCATGGTAAGGTTTTGATTGTAACTGAGGAGCCCTCTCGTAATGGATTCTCTCAAGGACTGGCAGGATGGATTCAACAGGAAGCCTTCCGTGACCTGGATGCGCCTGTAATGGTGCTGGGTTCTGAGAATATGCCGGCCATTCCGTTGAACAGCACTTTAGAGGCCACAATGATTCCTAATGCAGAAAAGGTACAAGCGAAATTAGAAGAGCTCGCAGCCTATTAAGTTGGAGCTTCGATCAAAATAAAAAGGGCCGCTGATATTCAGCGGCCCTTTTCTTTATTTAACTCGCAATTGGTTCAAATTTCTTTAAGCGGAATTGATAGTTGAATTTCTTAAACAAGACCCGCCGATTGGTAGTAATGCTCGGTCCGCTGCAACGATTGTTAATCAAAGATATCTGGCCGTCCTTCTCACTGGCCTTCGATCCTGATTTGTGATTTGTAAATATTCCCATGTCTCCCCGTATATTGGAGGCCTAATGTAAAAAGTACGATTTAGAATCACAAGCTTAAACCGTTATTTATCAGTAAATTATTTTGGTAAAAAAATTTATATGGTTAAAAAGCGCCTATTTTACTAACGGTTTATCAACAGGTTCGATTTTCTGTTAGTAGATTATTGGCAGTGGCGATGAGCACCACAACTTGCCGCCCAAGAATGAGGTTTTCCTGCCCCTTCAAAGCCCATTGCACTAATCAGGCCTATTGAGGCATCATATAATTGATGAGAGCGAAAGCGAGGATTTGAATTAATATCAACATGTACCGTTATCGAAGTAAGGCCTTTTAGCTCTGATGCAACGGCTACTGCCTTCTCAACTTCCGTCCATAATCGGGTGTATTGATCGGGTGGAGTTTGTACTACCTCATTCTTGTAGATCTCACTAACTCCCCTACCAATATCCCACATACAAATGGCAGTACTGTATTTGGTTTGATGGCCTCTGACCTTGGAATCGCAACCCACGAAAACCTTGCCCCGCGGATGCTTATTAAGCCAGGAGGCTACATAGGCGCGCGGATCTTCAATTACTTTATCGTCGTAGCTGCGGAATACCGGATTTGGGATGGCCCTCATTTTCAAATATTTGGGAGAATTTAGGAAAATGTGAGCGAAGGGCCTTTACCCTAAGGTTAAAAAGAGAAAGGGAGGCTTATTGCCTCCCCTTGTTTCAAACTAAATCAAAACAATTAACCAAACCTTAACCACAGCTAATAACGGTGCCCAGGGCAATAGGTTCATGGTTTTGAGAAATATTTTCTTTTAGGATTTACAGCCCACACAAAGATCATCGCGATCCATCAACCAAATTAATGCGGCGAGGCTGGCAGAGCCCATGGTAAACTCGCGTGCATTTACGGAGTTGATATTATCCAGGGCTGAGTGATGCACTTCGAAATAACGATGATTGTCGGGCCGCAGTCCAATTAGAATAATATCGTCGTTCTTAAGCTGACCTATATCGGCCCCCGAGCCGCCTTTGGAGAATTGATAAATACCATAGGGCTCAAATAATTTGCGATAGGCTTTCAGCTTTTCCACCATCTCATCTGAGGCATCAATACTAAAGCCTTTGGGGGTGAAGCCACCGCCATCGCTTTCAATGGCGATTACATGTTTTTCTTTGGCGCTTTTAGCGGCCCTTGCATAAACCCGGGCTCCGTTTAAACCGAATTCCTCATTCATATACCAGACCATACGCAAAGTGCGCTTGGTTTTAAAGCCCATCTCTTTTAAAAGGTAGAGACTTTCCAAGGCATGCATAGCTCCGGCGCCATCATCGTGCGCACCGGTTCCTAATTCCCAGGAGTCGATATGGCCGGATACCACAATTACATCTTTGGGCTTGCTGCTGCCTTTAAGGTCGGCAATAAGATTGTAAGAATAAACGGAATCTTGCCATTCGCAGGCCATTTGCAATTTGATTTGTAAGCCGGGATCCTTTTTCAAAGACTTGCTTAAAAGCTCAGCGTCGAAGGTACTTAAGGCTGCAGCAGGAATACGCTTAACCTCATCGGCATAAGCCATACTACCTGTATGCGGATACTTATTAATGCTGCTGCTCAGGGAGCGGATCACTACCCCAATAGCACCTTTTTTAGAAGCTTCAATAGCGCCGGCCCAGCGTTGCTTTACAGCTGATCCGTAGGCATAGCCCGTGCTAATAAAGCTGGGATCCATCGGGATATTGAAAAAGGCAATTTTCCCTTTTAGATCCAGACTGTCTAAGGCTTCGAAGGAAGGGATTTCGACCACATTGCCGCGTAAGCCTCCCGCAGGAGTGGCGATAGAGCCTCCCAATGCGGTAACGGCCATTGCTATTTGATCAATACCTTGAATTAGCCAGGCTTGTTCCTGCGGGCCGCGAACCCAGTGTGGTACCTTCACCGCTTGCAAGCGGGTTTCGAAACCCATGGAGTCTAATTTGGCCTTGAAGTGTAATACAGAGGCTGTGGCCTGATCACTTCCTGCAAAGCGTGGTCCCATGCTGCAAAGCTCTCGCAGCCATTCATAGCCCTGTTGTTCAGTGAGAGCCTGGGAATAAATTTCCCGAAAGGTTTCGGCTTCCTTCTGCGCACTAAGCTGGAAGCCAATCAGGGCCAAGAGGCCAGGGAGCCAGAACTTTTTCATTAAGGAGCAACCGTTTGCATTAATAATCCACAGAGATAGGCGCCATAGGTTCCTACCGCATAGCCTAAAACTGCAAGTAGTACTCCTACCGGAGCCAGTGAGGGGTGGAAAGCAGCTGCTACCACCGGAGCTGAAGCGGCGCCGCCAATATTGGCCTTGGAGCCCACCGCCAAAAAGAAGAAAGGAGCTCGAATAATTTTTCCAACGATAAAGAGCAGACCAACGTGAATAGCCATCCATACCAATCCAACCAGGAAGAGTCCCGGGTTTTCGAAAATTCCCATGATGTTCATTTTCATACCGATGGTTACCACCAGAATGTAAATGAAAACCGAACCCACTTTGGAGGCCCCTGCACCTTCATAATTACGAAGGGAGGTAAAGGACATGATAATACCGGCCGTGGTAGCCAAAACGATTAACCAGAAAAAGCCACTTCCCAAGCTAAAAGTTTCGGCTAAGAAGGGAGAAGCTTCGGCGATGGCCGGAGCGATAATATCAGAGAGTAAATGGGCCAGTCCCGTTAGGCCAAAAGCGATCCCTAGAATCACAAAAAGGTCGATAGTTGTAGCGATACGCGAAATGCGGGACGAAAATTCCTGCATGTGATTCTTAAGCGCAGTAACGGCTGAGGCGTCGGCCTTGAAAAATTTGTCAATCTTATCGGACTTACCCACTCCTAAGAGGAGGAAGAACATCCAGATCTCGGCAACGATCACATCTACGGTAATCATCACCGAATAAATCTTGCCAGAAATAGCTCCATTTTCACCAAAAACTTCGAACATGGCAGCCTGGTTTGCGCCACCTCCAATCCAACTACCGGCAATGGTGGTCATACCGCGCCAAATTTCATCGCTGCCAGCTCCAACTACATCCGGGGCCACCGCACCAAAAAACAAGAGTGCTAAGGGGCCACCGATAATAACCCCTAAGGTTCCGGTTCCAAACATGATGAGAGCTTTAGGCCCTAAGCGGAATACTTCTTTAAGGTCGATACTTAAGGTAAGCAGGATTAAACTGGCCGGTAACAAATAACGAGAGGCCATAAAGTAAAGCTGCGACTTGCCCATAAAGGGTTTTAGTAGGGCCACATCAACTTCCTGATTGATCACAAAGTTTTTAAAGGCCTTAAAACTATTTAAGCCATCAACGGCATAGCCTTGCTCTAAAAGAAAGGCCTTGGCGGCTGTAACATCGATCCACTGCGGGGAAATAATTCCCAGGGTACTGAATACCGATGGAAGGAAATAACAAAGTAAAAGGGTGGGTATTACCGCATAAAACTTCTTGAAGGCCGGCATTTCGCTACTGCGAAAAATAAAGAGTAATAGGGCCATCAGGATGCCAAATACCACGGCATCATTGGTGATTAAGGGAATATCCGAAACGACTTCTTCCATGGGCGTGTTTTCTTTGGAGCCCAAATGTAAGGATTGCCGTTGAAGGGTCTACTGCTCGCCGCTTTTCGAACCGGGCTTTGCTGGATTTTGCGCTTTCCTCCTTTTAGCTTGAGGTGCTTTTTGCTTCTTTCCCTCGGTTTGAGCGGCTTGCTTATCCTTGGCTTGGGCGTTTTCGGCCTTGGCAGTATTAGGCTTGCGGAAATTCTTCTGCCTTTGCTTTTTTCGAGGCTTCTGACCCAATGGTGCATCGGCACGCACAAATTTGCTGCGCTCCATCAAGGCGGTCATATTTCCACCCAGAGCCAATAGAAATTTGTCGCCTTTTTGTTCCAAAATGCTGCCCTTAATACCCGATTCGAGGATGCGCACCTCCATACCCATCTTAACCTCTTCCTGAAGGTAGCGGTCTAAGTCTTTGTGGTGTTGTTTTACTTCCTTGCGGTGACTTTTTTGCTCTTCCACTTCCACTTCGCCAGAGCGCTGGTTAAGCATTGCAATAAAGCGAGCTACAATGGCCTTTTTATCTTTTTGGGATTTTTGATCCATCCAGCTATCAATAAGCTTTTGGAATCTCTGTCCCCAGTACATCAAGCGATCTTGCTCCTCATTAATGCGGCTATGCTTCTGTACTTTCTCTTCTAATTTCAAGATGCGATCCTGCTGCACCCTTTCTAGCTTGCGGAGCTTTTGCAATTCTTTTTCCTGAGCGCTGCGCACTTTTTCAATCGCCACCTTATCCTGCTGAATTTGCACCAAGAGCTTATCCACTTCCAGGGTGTTTTGCTGCACTCTTCCGCGGGCATCATCAATTAAATGACTGGGAATACCGCTGCGCTGGGCTACTTCGAAGGTGTAGGAGCTACCCGGTTGCCCGATTTGCAATTCGTAGCGAGGATCAAAAGATTTTTGATCGAATAGCATGGCGCCGTTTACCACTCCGGGCATTTCAGCGGCCAGGGCTTTAATTGCATTAAAGTGAGTCGTGATGATGCCATAGGCCCCATAAGCATTGAGTCGATCGAGGAATACCTGAGCAAGAGCCGAACCCAATTCGGGATCCGAACCACTACCAAACTCATCAATCAGCAATAAGGTCGACGAATCCGTGTAGGTGAGGAAGTGATCCATCTTTTGCAGCTTGGAGCTATAGGTGCTCAGCTCATTCTCGATACTCTGGGCATCGCCAATGTCGCCCAGCAATTGATCAAAGAGGCAAAATTGACTGTCGGGGTGCACCGGAATTGCCAGGCCACTTTGGAGCATAATCTGCAAGAGTCCCACCGTTTTAAGGGAAAGAGACTTTCCTCCGGCATTAGGTCCACTGATTACCAGAATCCGTTGCTCCGCATCGAGCATTAAGTCGAGAGGAACCGTGCTCTTATTTTTCTCCTTATTGAAATGTCTTAATACCGGATTATAGGCATCCTTAAGGAGGATTTTCTTTTCAGATAAAATTTCCGGGTAGCAGGCTTCTTGTTGGTAGGCGAATATAGCTTTGGCCCGACTGAGATCTAACCATACCAGGGTTTTACATACGGCATCCAGATAATCATGATAGGGGCTAAGGTCGGTGCTTAATTGCCTTAAGATGCGTTTGATCTCCTCCTTTTCCGCTTCCAGAAGTTCTGAAATCTCATTATTGATTTCTACTGTTTCTCCCGGTTCAATATAGGCGATACTGTGTTTGCTGGAGCTGCCGTGTAAAATCCCTTGAATTTGTCCTTTATAAGAAGCGACAATGGCCAATACCCGGCGCGATTCGGATACACTTTCATCAAAATCGGCGATATAACCCTTGTCGCGGTATTTCTTTAAAATGCGGTTAAAGATGCGATCAGCAGAAGCTCTTTTTCGGGTAAGCTCCCGGCGGATATGGCTTAATTCGGCTGAGGCCGAGGAGCGAACCTGAGCCCTTTCATCCAAAACCTTATCAATCGCCTCTATCACAAATTTTTCAGGAAGCAAATATTCCAGTGGTGCCCAAATTGCAGGCAAACGTTCTTGTTTATTGGCAACAAACTGGTGTATATGGCGGTAATTAATCGCCATGCTGCGGATATCTGCAAATTGCTCTTCGCGTAAAGCGTGACCTCTAATCTTTAATTTGCTTAGAAACTCACTTAACTCAGGATGCTCCGCACTGGGAAAGCTCTCGTCGCTCAATAATAAGGACAGTATTTGATCACTTTCCGCAATCTTTTGCGCTAGTAAATCGGCCTGTGGCTCGGGCTTTAAGTCCAGGGCCAGGTCTTTGGCTTTGCGACTGGAGCAATAACGAGCTAGCTCTCGCTGTATAAAAGGAAAGTCTAAAGCTTGGACCAGATCAGGAGGATAGAGCTGCAAAAGGGAAATTTTTGGCAAAATAAAGACAGTTTAGCCGGATTATGGCCTTTGAAAGCCAGTAAATAGCAATTTGCTTTATCGGGCCGAAGGGTTAATTCACAGTGAGAGAATGACGATCTAACGAAGATTTATGTGCAGCCTAAGCTCAGATTCTACTTTTCGGGAAAATTCCAAGATTATGGCAAGCTTAATCCCACTTTTAAACCAGTCCCTAGGTGGTTATCTCCGTGAAGCACTGGCGGCTTATCGGGCGAAAGCCTATCCCAAAACCACGCATACCGAGCGCTTTGTTCTATTTGGCAGAGGACGCACCGGAAGTACCTTATTAAGTGATTTGTTAAATCAGAGTAGTGATATTGATTGCGATAAGGAGATTTATAATCGCAAAGTGCTTTTTCCAAAATTATTCTTGAAGCACCGCAATCGCGTTTTTAGAAGTAAGGTCTATGGCTTTAAATTACTTTCCTACCAATTGCGGGAAAAGCTAGGCCAGGAAGATGGTCGGGATTTCTTAAAATATTTGGTGGAGAAGCAGGGCTATAAATTGATTTATCTAACTCGGGATAATTTGGTGCGCCAAACCTTATCTAAGCATTACGCCCGTTTTCGGATGTCTTGGCATGAAACCCAAAGTTTAAAAAGTCGCCCTAAAATGAGAGTGGATATTCCCGCTTTTATGGCTGAACTCCGCGCGGGTAAGGAGCTGGAGCAATATGAAGAGAAATGTTTGGAAGGATTGCACTACTTCAAGGTTTCCTATGAAAAGGATTTAATGAAGGCCTCAGACCGAATTAAATTAGTAGATCGCTTGTACCATTATTTGGGTGTACGCCTCTTTAAACCCCAAAGCCGCTTAAAGCGAATTAGCGCGGATCATATTGGGGACTATGTGGAAAACTGGGAGGCTCTAAAACAATGTTTGGTCTATACCGAATTTGCGGAGGATCTTAAAAAATGTTAAACGAACAAATAGACAGGCCTGCTGTTGTGAGGCAACAAAACAGGTAAAAATGCGCGTGAAACCCACTAAGAAAGAATATGCCGGTCAGGAGGTGACTATCATCTGGCAGGCCCATAAATGCATACATTCCGAACGCTGCTGGCGCAATTTACCCGAAGTATTTCGTTATGGACAAAGACCTTGGGTAGACCCCGATGGGGCGGAAGGAAATAAAATTCGCCATCAAATAGAGCAATGTCCCTCCGGGGCCCTCACTTATGTGGGTCAGGAAAAGGGTCTATCTATGGAAGATGGAGATTTAAAAGCCAAGGTGGTTCCCAATGGACCCATTATGGTACAGGGCAGTATTAAGTTTAGCCATGCTGATGGTAGTAGTTCTATAGAAAAGAACCCGGTTTTGTGTCGCTGTGGCGGATCGGCCAATAAGCCCTTCTGCGATGGCACGCATAAGCGAATCGGTTTTGAAGGATAATAAAAAGGGCCCCATTTCGGGGCCCTTTCCATTTTAGAAATTGTAGCGTAACTCAATCCCTCCATAGCTGTTTAAGCGATCCGGAGCGGGTAAGTAGGCATCCGCTAATTGGTTTACAAAAACCATATAGTAATAGCGGCTGCTAAGCATATTATTTAAGCCCACAAAGACATGCAGGTTAAAGCCTGCCGGTAAGGCAACCTTATAGCCCGCCTTTAAATTGAGCACATCAAAAGCCTCGGTTTCATTGGCGCCATCCGAAGTAATATTCATGGCACCTTGATGACGTAGACTTAGTTTGGTATACCAACCGGCGGTACCTTGAATGTCAATCCCCACATTATAGCTTAGGGGACTTACGCCGGCTACTGTCTGACCATCGTACACTTCGGTCACGGCCTGACTGGCACCACGGGGTACCCCTTCATAGTAGAAATCGCGGTAAACGAAATCATTGGCAGTTACATTGGCCCAAGGCTGTACATGCTTAAAGATGCGGTTTTTGGAGCCTATAATCTCATAGCGCACGCTGGCTTCCAGTCCTTGATTATCCTGCCCGCCGGCATTAATCAAATAAGTATAGGCGGTGGTAACACTATCTAATGGCACTGCAAGGGAGGTCATCTTATTACGGAATTGGGTGCTAAAGGCTGCTATCTGGAAATTGAGTCGGCCATTGAGCAAATTCCCTTGCGCCCCAATTTCAAATTGACTGCCACTTTCGGGTACCAGATCAGTATTCAGTTCACCGGTTGCGCCGATAATAATATTCCCACTTAAGGGTGTTTTATAGGAACGATTATAAGAAGCAAAGAGGCTCCATTTTTTAGCAAAGCTCTTACGCAGAGCAATATGGGGCGACCAGTAATTTTTGTAATCTACCTGATAGCGTGGATCCAAATCATTACCATTTTGGTACATGCGATTTTCGAGGTCGATGCTTAAGGAGCTTAAGCTGATCCCGGCTTCGAAAGACCAATTGTGAGGCATTTGCAATTCCCATTGACTGAAGTACACCTGATTTTGATTGCGAACAAATTGATTGCTCTTTAAAGTTCCCACGATATTATAGCGAGAGGGATAAAGGCTATCCTCAACCATACTATGGCTTAAGGCATGGTTGCGCTGAAACTGAATTTCAATACCGGTATGTCCAGAAAGCAGGTAGTCTTCGGCCAGTTTAAAAGAGCTTCCAAAATCACTGCGCAGTCCAAAATTAATGGGCTGCTCATCATTCCAACCGCCGGCAGAACTCGAGGTGCTGCTAGCTCCAGATCCAAAAACGGTGGTTTGATTATTCCAGTGGCTATTGAATTGATAGTGATTGCTAAGCCCGAAACGAAGGCGCTCAACTTTGGTGTGCGCGTTATTCTTGATATAACGGGCGTTTCCGGTATTGTCTCCTGCTTCAAACTGGGCGATGGTGAGCTCTCCACCTCTTTCATCGTAACTATCGCTATATCCGAAATAAGTTTCTACTCGTTGTTTGGCCGAAATACGGAAGGAGCCAACCCAATTCACAAAGTCTTTGCGAGAGGCGGTATGCTCCATATAGCCATCCGCTTTTTGATGACCATAGTTTAAAAGCCAGGAGCCATTTTCGGTACCTCGGGCAATGGTGGTGGTATAGCGCTGCAAACCAAACTCACCAATGATAGCACTTTGCTGTACATAGCTTTCGCCTTCCTTGGCGGGAAGAATGCTGAGATTAATCGCTCCGGCAATGGCGAAACCATATTTAGAGCCGGCCGGTCCTTTTTGGATATTCACCGCACTAATGCTGGCGAAGTCAATATCATCCAAAACGGTTAAGCCTTCAGCGTCTGTAAGGGGAATACCATTTAAATACACCTTGGTTCCCTGGGTATTGAAGTTATTGCTGGCACCACGGAAACCTACGCCATTACCATAACCTCGGATGTTGAACTGTTGGCCACCGGATACGGTACGCCGCCACATATTAACACCCGGAACATGGGTATTAATGGCTTCGTCCATAAAGAGGCCTTTGCCCATTTGTAATTCGCGGGGATCGAGGTTTTGCACCGCCTGACTTTCCTGATAGCTAGCCTTGCGAGGCGCACTTACCTCTACCATAGGTAATTCCTCGCTTGAGGCTAAAAGGGCTATTTCGTAGAACTGATTACAATCATCAATTTCTACGGTTTGGGTGATAAAGTCAGGGTGGCTGATGCGAATTTCAGCACTGCAGTTTAGGCTAAAGAGCCCTTCTTTATCACTGCGTACCTCTTGACCATCGGCATTACTTACCAGCACTCCGGCCAGGGGCTGGCGATTTTCCGCGTCGCTGATGCGGCCACGGACATTCTGTGTGAAACTCAAAATAGGACTGAGCAACAACACTATTGATAGTAATCGTTTCATTGATTCATTTTTTAAGACCTGCAGACCTATAGCCATAGCAAGCCCAGCCCTTTTCCAAGGGCGATTATTGGAAAAACGGAAACAGATTCGCGTTAAGGCGGATATTTAGGCCGGAAATTCGGGGGGTGGAGTTTCGACTCCTAAGTATTTCTCCAATAAGGGAGAAGCTCCAGGCAAAGATGGGTGGAGCTTAGATTCAATTTGACACTTGGGGCTTTCGCCGTAGAAGATGAGAAAGAGGTCGCTGAGCATCAATTGAGCTATTTGACGTTCCTCCTTAGCGGGCCCGGAATGGTATTGTAAGCGACAGATTTGGTCTAGCTGTACAAAGAGCGCTTCTTCTTCACGGTCTTCGATACACCAAAGAATACGCTCTGAGGGGTAATTTTCTGCGCGTACTATATCGTACATGCTGCCCTCATAACGCACTTCATGGTCGTTTACCCAGTGAAACTCTAGGGCATTTTCACCGGTGATTTTAAGGGCATGCAGTTCCTTTTTCGGAACGCCGGATTTTATCCGAGTCTTAACCGCTCTGCGGATTTGCTGGCGCTGAATTTGAAAAAAAAGACCATTCCCACCGATGTGAAACAGCAGTAAAAAGACCAGGAATAGGCCTGCAATTTTGGGTATGATTTCGGTCCTCTGCAAATCTTCGCCAAGAAAAGGAAAAACCCCGGAAGATACCAATGGCTCAGCTCCCGGGGTCCCCCATCCAAACAATTATGACTTATTGCCATCCTCCACCCAGGGTTTGGTATAGCACCACCTGAGCGATTAATTGTTCTTTCTTCGTTTCTATTAATTCAAATTTGGACTCCAGCGCATCACGTTGGGTCATTAATACCTCCATATAATCAGCGCGAGCCGATTTAAACAGATCATTAGAAATGGTAATCGATTCGTTCAAAGCATCCACTTCCAGTGATTGGAATTTCAGGCTCTCATTGAGATTCGTAATTTTCGAAACCTGATTGGAAACCTCGAGATAGGCCTGCAGCAACTGCATTTCGTAGCGATAAGCCATTTCAATTTGAGTGGCCGATGCATTGGCATAGGAGGCCTTAAGTGCTCTTCGGTTTATAAGGGGGGCACTCAAATCACCAGCCAAATTGTAGAGCATAGACTCGGGACCAGTTACCAGGTAACTGGCATTAAAAGCCTGCATGCCTAAGCCAGCACTCAGATCTAAGGAAGGATAGAATTGGGCTCTGGCTACTTTCACTTGTAGTTCGGCCGCTTCTAATTCTCTCTCTGCTTCGCGGATATCTGGACGATTCGCCAATAGATCTACCGGCTTACCATAATGAATTTCCGCGGGCTTAATATTGAGGAGTTCCTCGGAGCTACGGCGGATAGGTCCAGGATAGGAGCCTAATAGGAAATGCAATTTATTTTCGGTTTCCCGAATTTGCTGAAGCACACCAAAGCGCAGACTCTTAGTACGGAGTACCTGAGCTTCAAATCGACGTACCGCCAACTCATTCACCTTGGAGGCGATTTTTTGAAGCTTCACAATTTCCAGCGCATTATTCTGCAGGGCGATGTTGCGATCCAGAATTTTAAGCTGGTTATCTAAAGCCAATAGCTCATAATAGCTGGAGGCGATTTCAGCGATAAGTTCGGTTTGCATAAAGTGACGCCCTTCGATGCTGGCCATGTATTCAGCTACGGCGGCATCTTTTGCATCATGCAATTTGTGCCAGATATCAATTTCCCAGGAGGCAGTGGCCCCGAAAAGTAAATCGGGCACCGGATCCGGCATAGCACGTCCGGGAGCAATATCAGTAGTTGCCTCATTAGCCCCAAGCGGGGTATAACGAGCGGTTTTGTCTACTCCGGCTCCGGCCTGTACGCCAGCAAAGGGAAGGTATTCCCCCTTACGGGCCAGGATTTCGTTATTGCGGCGCGCCATTTCCTGGAGATTGATATTGAATTCCTGATTGTACTTTAAGGCGGTATCAATCAGGGCTACCAAATTGCTATCCTGGAAAAATTCGCGCCAGGCAATTTGGGCGCTGTTCAGGGTATCGGTCTCAGCCTGAAAATTTTCAGGTACTGTCCGGTTCTCTTCTTTTAGCTCATGCACGGGGGCACAGCTAAAAAGCAGTAGAGCCGGTAAGCTGAGAACTAGAATTCGTTTTGCTGTATTTTTCATGATCTTAATTCTTAAGGCTTAAGATTCTGATTCATCCGTTTCGATCGCATAACTCTCGGTATAAGGGCGGTTATCCTCATCCTTAATCAGACTCTTACCTTCGGCCAGGCTACCAAATATGTAGTAGAGACCGGGTACGATAATCACCCCGAAGAGGGTACCGAACAACATGCCACCCAGAGCGGAAGCACCAATAGTACGGTTACCTACGGCACCTGGGCCATGGGCCATTACCAGTGGAATCAAACCCGCGATAAAGGCAAAGGAGGTCATCAAAATGGGACGGAAGCGTACTCTCGCACCTTCAATAGCAGCTTCCAATACGCTAAAGCCTTGCTGGTTTTTCTGTACGGCAAATTCTACGATTAGAACCGCGTTTTTACCCAAGAGACCCACCAGCATTACCAGACCTACCTGCGCGTAGATATCATTGGCTAATCCTAAGGTTTTAAGCAAGAGGAAGGAACCAAATACCCCGGCCGGTAAAGAGAAGATTACAGCTAATGGCAGGATAAAGCTCTCGTACTGAGCAGCCAATACCAGGTACACGAAACCGAGTACTACCAGGAAGATGTAGAGTGCTTCATTCCCCCGTTTTACCTCATCGCGAGATAAACCGATCCAGTCGATATCAAAACCACGAGGTAATTCACTGGCCACTTCTTGGATAGCAGCAATGGCCTCACCACTACTGTAACCATCAGCGGGGGCACCGTTAATGGCGGAAGAGGTATACATATTGAAACGGGTGATCTCATTCAGTCCCTGCGTTTTCTTCACTTTCATAAAGGAAGAGTAGGGCACCATTTCATCCCGATCGTTTTTCACATAAAGCTTCATTAAGTCTTCGGGCAAGCGACGGTATTCGGGTGCAGCCTGAACGTAAACCTTGTAGAAACTACCAAAGCGAATGAAACCTTGCTCGTAGGTACTACCAATCAAAATTCCCAGGTTATCCATGGCTTTTCCAATGGATACCCCTTTTTGCATGGCAGCCTGGTTGTCGATTTCCAATTCGTATTGAGGGTAATTGGCCGCAAAGAAGGTGAAGAGACCGCTGAGCTCGGGACGCTCATGGAGTTTGGCCATAAACTCATCGTTTACCTTCTCAAAGGCTTTATAATCACCACTATTGGTTTTATCCAAAAGTCGCAGGGCAAAACCACCGGCGGCACCATAGCCAGGTACAGCAGGAGGTTGGAAGAATTCGATAGTAGCACCTGGTATTTTATGCGCTTCTACCTCCAGTTCTTCAATGATTTCCCACACGTTTTCTTTCCGTGCCGACCAGGGTTTGAGGTTAATCAAACAGGTACCGGCATTAGATCCCCGACCTTCGGTAAGTACCTCATATCCGGCCAATGCCGAAACCGATTGAATACCGTCAATTTCCTCAGCAATTTCTTGTAATTGGCGTGAAACGTCATTGGTACGTTCCAGGGTCGATCCGGGAGGCGTTTGGATAATTGCATAGATCATCCCCTGGTCTTCACTAGGGATAAAACCGGCCGGAAGGATATTACTCACGCCAATAATACCAATACCAAAAGCCAGCAACATGCCGAAGGTCACCAAACGACGGTTTACGATCTTCTTCAGTAAGGCAGCGTATTTGCCGGTAAGGCGATCGAAGGCATTGTTAAAGGCATCCAGACCGCGTTCCAGAATATTCATCTTGCGCTCCTTGCCGTGATTATTCTTCAAGATCATGGCGCTTAATACCGGAGTAAGGGTAAGTGCTACTACCCCGGAAAGGATAATGGCCGTGGCCATGGTAATGGAGAACTGGCGATAGAAAATACCTACCGGACCCGACATAAAGGCTACCGGTACGAATACCGCGGCCATCAGGAGGGTAATGGCGATTACGGCACCACTAATTTCATTCAGCACCAGCTTTACCGCTCGGAAAGGATTTAGTTCCGGGAAGTCGTGCATCTTGGCGTGCACCGCTTCTACCACTACGATCGCATCATCCACCACAATACCAATGGCCAATACCAAGGCAAAGAGGGTGATGAGGTTAATGGTGAGGCCAAAGGCCTGCATAAAGATGAAGGTACCAATTAGCGATACGGGTACCGCCAGAGTTGGAATTAAGGTAGAACGCCAATCTCCCAGGAAGAGGAATACAACCAGAGCCACTAGTACAAAGGCTTCACCCAGCGTATGAATAACCTTTTCGATGGAGGCGTCGAGGAATCCTGATACGTCGTAGCTAATCTCATAATCCATTCCCGGAGGGAAATTTTCAATCTTGAGTTCCTCCAGTTTTTCTTTCACCTCCTCAATAACCTTGGAGGCATTACTACCATAGGTTTGTTTAAGGGTAATAGCCGCAGAAGGACGATTATCGAGGTTGGAATAGATATCGTAAAATTCACTACCAAATTCAACTTCGGCGATGTCCTTTAAATGCAGGATTTCACCCTCGGCATTCGCACGGATAATTACATCCTCGTATTGTTCTGGCTCATTATATCGACCGGGATAGGTAAGCACATATTCCAAAGATTGGGAGGTTTTGCCTGAGCTCCGACCGATCCGGCCAGGAGAGCCGATTACGCTTTGTTCTGAAAGGGCCTCCATAACTTCCTCGGTAGAAACATTATAGGCCCGCATCCGATCCGGTTTTAACCAGATACGCATGGCATACTGACGACTACCTAAGATTTTGGCCCGTCCTACACCCTTCAAGCGTTTCAGCTCGGGGAGGATATTTACACTGGCGTAGTTGTAGAGGAATTTTTGATCGGCCCTTTCATCCTCACTGTAGAGGTTCACATACATTAGCATGTTGGGCTGGGATCGACTCACGATAATACCTTCCCTTTGTACCAATGGCGGCAGTCGGTTAGTAACCTGCTCAATGCGGTTTTTAACACTTACTACTGCCTGGTTAGGATCGGTACCCAAATCAAAAACTACCTGAATAGTGGCCTCACCAGCCGAAGTTGCATCGGAGGTCATATAGTTCATTCCCGGAGTGCCGTTGATGGACTTTTCCAGAGGAATAAGTACCGACTTCACCAATACATCTGCACTGGCACCGGGATAAGCGATAAAGATATTTACCCGTGGAGGGGCAATGGAGGGGAACTGAGAGATGGGTAGAGACTGGATGGCCAGCACTCCCATGAATATGATTACCAACGAAATACTGATCGACAGTACAGGTCGGCGAATGAATTGCTTAAACATGATGGCTGAAAATTATTCGGCGTACAGTTTCAATTCTTTCCAAACGGCTTTGGGATCCTTCAATTCGAAGTTGATATGATCGCCATTACGCACTTTTCGAAGTCCTTCCAACAAGATGTGCTCACCTTCCAATAAGCCACCTGAGATGAGGTAAAGGTCTTCCATTTCATGTGCTACTTTGAGCTCACGCAGATGTACCACATGCTCTTCGTCGATCACAAAAACATAGTGTTTGTCGAGAATTTCGAAGGTGGCTTTTTGAGGAATGATCAAAGCGCTTTCGAGCTTGTCTTGCATAATGATGTTCCCGGTTTCACCGTGGCGCAGCAATCCACTAGGATTGGCGAAGGTGGCCCGGAAGGGAATATTACCCGTTTCATTATCGAAGTCAGCCTCAATAGCACTCACTTTACCTTCATGCTGGAAGATGCGATCGTTGGCCATTCGCAATTGAACGGGCAATATGTGCTCTTTTTTTAATCGCTCCTGGTAATCGAGGTATTCGGCTTCAGGAACATTAAAGTACACCCACATTTCGCTGTTATCGGAAAGGGTGCTTAGCAATTCACCTTCGTCAATTAAGCTACCTTCTCGTACGTGGAAGCGGTCGATAATCCCGCCAAAGGGCGCTTTAATTTCGGTGAAGGACATATGGGTTTCGGCCAGGGAAAGCTCTGCTTTAGCTTTAGTATAGCGGGCTTTGGCCATGGCTAATTCGGCCGAAGAGACCACATCGCGATCGGCCAGAGACTTGGTGTTCTCGTATTCGATGCGCGCGAGTTCGGCCTCCGCTTTGGATTTCTCCAATTCGGCTTTGTAGATATTGGGCATAATGCGGAACAGCAATTGCCCTTCTTTTACCTGATCACCCTCATCCACATAAATGTGTTGCAAATAACCTCTTTCGAGGGCTCGCAATTCGATGTGGCGGATGGAGTGAATTTGACTTACGTATTCTTTGGAAAGTGCGGTGTCTACTCGCAATGCCGTGGTGGCAGTAAAGACAGTTTCAGAATGGTGGTTTTCAGAATGCTCAGATTCACAGGCGCTTAAGATGCTTAAGGCCAGAATTCCGAAGCCAATGATTCGTCTCATTTTGAGAATTTTTGAATTGAATAATGGATGGGGTTGAGGTAAGAATTAGTAAAATCTTAACCCTTCCGGTACTTATTCTGCAGAAGGCAAAAGGGAGTCCGGGGCTCCGGTTTCAAAATGATTAAATCCTGGCAGATGGAATTTTTAAACTGCAGAATCGCAAATAGAGAGGAATATCTCTACTGAATGAAATAGGGCTTTCGAGAAGGCTAATATGCTCTTCTGAAACACCAAAGACAAATTCTTCGATTTGTGAGGGCCAGGCAAAAAGGCTCCAGTCCAGTAAATCCTCTTCCGACTCGTTTTCCGAGGTGAGACTTTGGAATAAGGCGTGAATACTATTCTCCTTATCCTGTTTTTGAATATAGCTGGATTCGGTTTTTTCAAGCAGAATTAAGTTGGATTCTGCTGTACTTCCGGTTCCGCTAAAATGAGCCAGGGCAAGGGACAGACCGAGCTCGCCCAATAGAGAGAGTCCAGTTAATAAGAAGAGTATCCGTCCAAAAGCTCTTTTCAAAGCATGAGAATTACGGCGCGAAAGTATTAAAGAAAAGCACAGGAATAAAAATCCTAAGCTTAAAGTCCTATTAATATCGATTATCGGTAATGTTAGGATAAAAAAAACAGGGATCTTAATAGACCCCTGTTTGTACTTACTCATATATCAAACACCTCGAACCATTACAGTTCACCTGAGATGTTTTGTTCTTTACCCCCTAAATAACTTTCATCCGCAGATTCCATCAGGAGAGGTGTTTGATGGAATCAAAGTAAGGGACTTCAGGCCTTTTGGGTTGTAGCTCTTTGTTGGGGATTAGCCTAAACTTTAACTACAGAAAAGTCATTATAGGAATATTATAATCAAGTAAAGAATAGAGCGGTAAATTAAGAAGCTTTAATGGCGATGCGCAGTCCGGCATCGGTCTTAGTTACTTCCGTTAGTCCATGCTTGGCTAATCCTTTTAGGCCTTTGTCCCATTGTTTATTGGATAAGCCTACTGCCGATTTTAATTCGTTTAGGTCCATTTCTTCTTTCTCTTTCAAGATTTCGAAAATGGCCTTTTCATTATCAGCTAGCTCTACTTTCTTTTCGGCTTTCTTCTCCGGTTTCATCTGAGGGAAGAAGAGGACTTCCTGGATAGAAGCATTATCGGTTAACATCATGGTTAAACGATCGATTCCAATTCCCATTCCAGAGGTAGGAGGCATACCATATTCCAGGGCGCGTAAGAAGTCCTGGTCAATAAACATGGCCTCATCATCCCCTTTCTCGCTTAAGCGTAATTGCTCTTCAAAACGCTCGCGTTGATCGATAGGATCATTAAGCTCCGAATAGGCATTGGCCACTTCTTTACCATTAATCATCAGCTCAAAGCGCTCGGTATATTCAGGCTTATCGCGGTGCTTTTTACAAAGAGGCGACATCTCTACCGGATAGTCAGTAATAAAGGTTGGCTGGATATAATTGGGTTCACACTTCTCACCAAAGAGCTCATCAATCAATTTGCCCTTGCCCATGCTGGGGTCGGTTTCAATACCCAAATCGGCGCAAGCTGCACGCAATTCGTCTTCGCTCTTACCATCAATATCAAAGCCGATATGCTCTAAAATAGCTTCGCGCATACTAACTCTGGGGAAAGGTGTTTTAAAGCTAATTTCTTTGCCACTCAGGCTAACCGTAGTATTGCCTTTATGCACGGTTTTCACCACATGCTCCAGCATTTGCTCGGTAAAGTCCATCATCCAGAAGTAGTCTTTATAGGCTACATAGATTTCCATTACGGTAAACTCTGGATTATGGGTGCGGTCCATACCTTCGTTACGGAAGTCCTTGGCGAATTCATAAACTCCTTCGAAGCCCCCTACAATCAGGCGCTTCAAATAAAGCTCATTGGCAATCCGCAGGTACAATGGCATATTCAGCGCATTGTGATGCGTGATAAAAGGTCGAGCCGCCGCTCCACCAGGAATAGGCTGTAAAATGGGGGTCTCTACCTCCAAATAATCAAAGCGATTGAAGAATTCCCGCATGGCATTAATAATGCGTGTTCGGGTCACAAAGGTTTCTTTCACCTTGTCATTTACTACCAAATCCACATAGCGCATACGGTAGCGTTGCTCGGGATCCGTAAAGGCATCGTATACATTTCCTTCATCGTCCTTTTTAACGATCGGAAGGGGTTTAAGGCTTTTGCTTAATACCCTAAGACTATCAGCCTCAATGGTAACCTCGCCCATCTGGGTGCGGAACACCTTACCGGTGATGCCAATAAAGTCACCAATATCCAGGTGGCGTTTAAAAACAATATTGTAGAGGTCTTTATCTTCATCCGGGCAAAGAACATCGCGGTTCAGGTAAACCTGGATGCGACCTTTGCTATCCATCACATCCAGGAAGGAGGCCTTACCCATGATGCGTTTGGTCATGATCCTCCCGCTAATCTTAACTTGTTTCCATTCCTCAGCTTCTTCCGATTTCTCGAAACCTTCGAGAATGGAGCTTGAAAAATGACTGGCCTCATAACGTGCAGCAGGATAAGGCTCAATGCCCATCTGCCTTAAGGCGGCCAGCGATTCGCGTCTTTGGATTTCCTGTTCGGAAAGATGTTGGCTCATGACCTGAAATTTCGCGCAAAAGTACCGAATTTCTAATGCCCGACCTCAAGCTTTAATAGGCCATTGGTTTTAGTTATAGGCTTGCGCTTTTAAAAGGCCTCGCTCTAATGAAGGAAGTAGACGGTGCTAAATACGATGAGTAGTCCGCTGCAAAAGCCTAGCACCAATTCTTTGCCATTATGAGCCTTGAGACTTAAGCGGGCGGAAGCCACAATGCCTGCCACCAAAATCAGGGCTCCAATAAAAGGAAGCAGGTTTAAACTGTATTTGGCAGAAACGGCCATTAACATGCCTAAAAAGCCTCCCAGTCCTCCTAAATGGGCACTGGATTTTAAGAAGCTGAGCAAGACTAAATGCAACAGAATAACATAAGCTGCTCCGGCCAGATATTGATGCGCTTCGGCTGCCAGGCCAGCATTTTTTATTAGTTGAGAGGTGAGGTAAAAACTCAGAGCTCCAATGGTATAGGGCCAACGTCGATCCTCAGCCTTGTTCATCATCAGGCTACTAATCACGCGAAAGCGGTAGAGTAAAATACTAATCAAAACTGGGATGAGGTAGGTGCCGCAAAACACCATCAATAAAGAGAGCAGCACTACCTGGCGTGGATAGTGATAGGGCAGGTATTCGAATATGAAATATAGGCCTATTAAAGGGTATATCGCCGGATGAAAGAGGATGGAGATAAACTTGGCTAAGCGGATATTCATTTAGAGTTGCTTGCGTAAACGGGCTACCGGAATATCCAGTTGTTCCCGGTATTTAGCTACAGTGCGACGGGCAATGGGATAGCCTTTGTCTTTTAAGAGCTGGGCCAGTTTATCATCGGTAAGAGGCTTGCGTTTATCTTCTTCAGAAACGGAAACCTCTAAGATTTTCTTGATTTCGCGGGTACTTACATCTTCCCCGGCATCATTCTTCATGCTTTCGCTGAAAAATTCTTTAATCAGGAAAGTTCCATAAGGAGTACTCACATATTTGTTGCTGGCGACCCTGGACACGGTAGATATGTCCATCCCAATTTCATCGGCAATGTCCTTCAAAATCATGGGGCGAAGCTTTAATTCATCGCCAGTTAGGAAATAATCTTTTTGATATTCCATGATAGCCCCCATGGTAAGCATTAAGGTTTGCTGTCTTTGCTTAATTGCTTCGATAAACCATTTGGCACCATCCAGTTTTTGCTTAACAAAAAGGGCGGCTTCTTTCTGCGCTTTGTTTTCTTTTTGGCCTTGGCGATAGGTTTCCAGCATTTCGCGGTACTCCCTACTTACATTAAGCTCGGGGGCATTGCGACTATTTAGGGTCAATTCCAATTCGCCCTCTACAATGCGTAAGGTATAATCAGGAACCACTACCTGTACTTCGCGATTGCTATTGCTGGTGCTGTTGCCGGGCTTGGGGTTAAGGCGGGTGATTTCCAGTATCGCCAAGCGTAAATCTTCCTCATCCAACTCCAAGCGCTGGATCAATTTTTCATAGTGCTTTTTGGTAAACTCATCGAAGAAGTCTTCCAGAATTTCCAGTGCTAATCTTTGATGGTAACTGCTTTCTTCCTGACGTAATTGAATCATCAGGCATTCCCGCAAATTGCGTGCACCAACTCCGGCAGGCTCCAGGGCCTGAATAAGTTTTAGGTAGCGCTCCAATTGCTCTTCCTCTACAAATATGTTTTGGGTAAAAGCCAGGTCATCAACTATGGCGCTAAGCTCTCGACGGATATAGCCATCATCATCAATGTTTCCGACCAGATATTCTGCGATCTGGCGACCTTGCTCATCGAGGGGATAGGTGCCTAATTGTTCCAGCAGAAATTCGTGAAAGCTTTTTCCACCGGTAATGGGGACCTTGCTTTCTTCATCGTCGGGCGAATAATTATTGGCTTGTAAACGATAGTCAGGAATTTCATCATCACTCAGATACTCATCCACATTGATGTCTTCCGCCTCAATGCGTTCCTCTTCTCTTTCGTTTTCCTGATTGTCGAATTCGAGATCCTCGCTATCGTTTTCGCTTTCCTCCTTGCCTTCTTCCAAGGCGGGATTGCTTTCCAGTTCTTCCTTAATTTTTTGCTCAAAAGCCAGGGTCGGCAACTGAATCAGCTTCATGAGCTGAATCTGCTGTGGACTGAGTTTTTGCAGTAATTTTTGGTTGAGCTGTTGTTTAAGCATGGTGCGATTTGGCTGGGTGAAGTTAAGAAAAAGCGGCTCGACCTATCAAAGATTCTGCCGTTTTTGCTCAAGCTTAACAAACTGTGTGCCAGCTCCCGATTTTAAAGGATCAGTGCCTTAAAACTCGGCGTTGCCTGGAGTACGTGGGAAAGGAATTACGTCGCGAATATTGGTCATTCCGGTAACGAATAATACCAATCGCTCAAAGCCTAATCCGAATCCACTGTGTACGCAGCTGCCAAATTTTCGGGTATCGAGATACCAGTCTAATTCTTTCTCGTCAATACCGAAATCATTCATCTTGCCCCGCAGTACGTCGTAGCGTTCTTCTCTTTGCGATCCCCCTACAATTTCGCCAATGCCAGGGAAAAGGATATCCATGGCACGCACAGTTTTTTCATCTTCATTAAGGCGCATATAGAAGGCCTTAATCTTGGCGGGATAGTCGAATAAGATTACCGGCGCATTGAAATGCTGAACCAGGTATTTCTCATGCTCCGATTGTAAATCAGCGCCCCACTCGTCGATGAGGTAGTTGAAACGCTTTTTCTTGTTCGGCTTCGAATTGCGCAGAATGTCGATGGCCTCGGTATAACTTACTCTGCGGAAGTTGTTATCAACCACAAATTGCAGCTTTTCGCGCAGGGGCTCGCTGCGGTCTTTTTCGGGTTTGGATTTTTCTTCATCCTTTAAACGGCTTTCCAAAAATTCCAGATCATCACCACAGTTTTCGAGGGTATAGCGAATGACATGCTTCAAGAAATCTTCCGCTAAATCCATGTTGGCATTCAGATCATTGAAGGCTACTTCGGGTTCAATCATCCAAAACTCAGCCAGGTGGCGTGAGGTATTGGAGTTTTCGGCGCGGAAAGTAGGTCCGAAAGTATAGACCTTAGATAAGGCCATGGCTCCTAATTCGGCTTCTAGTTGACCGGATACGGTAAGGTTGGTTTCTTTGGCAAAGAAGTCTTTGCTATAATCGATGTTGCCGTCTTCGGTTAAAGGCGGATTCTTTTTGTCGAGTACGGATACATTAAACATTTCCCCTGCTCCTTCGGCATCACTACCGGTAATAATAGGAGTGTGCAGGTAGAAGAATTGCTTTTTATGGAAGTAGTCATGCACGGAATAAGCCAGATGATGACGAATACGCATTACGGCACCAAAAGTGTTGGTACGCATGCGTAAATGAGCAATATCTCGTAAGAACTCCATGGAGTGTTTCTTAGGCTGCAAAGGATATTCCTCCGGATTGCTCTCACCTAGAACCTCTAAGTCAGTTACATGGATTTCAACATCCTGACCTTTACCCTGGGAGCTTAATAAATCACCTTTGGCGCGGATAGCAGCACCGGTTGCGATTTTCTTCAGCAGACCTTCTTCTAGGTTTTCAAAGTCAACAACTAACTGCAAAGTCTTAATGGTTGAACCATCACTTAAGGCAATAAAACGATTGCTGCGAAAGGTTCTAACCCAGCCTTTTACTTCTAGTGTGGTGCCAATGGGCTTTTGCTGTAAAATATCTTTAATGGATAAACTCATTCTCTTCCGGTTTGGGCCGCAAATTTCACAAATTTTCCACTGTAAACAGGCCTATGCTTAAGAAACCTTAACACCAAGAAACTTTTTGCATAAAATAGTTTCCGCGTGCATTTTGTTTCCTAGTTTTGCCGCCGTTATGGAGACAATGGAGAATGAAATAATTGGGAAGGCCCATGAAATGTTTCAGCGTTACGGCTTAAGGCCCGTAACGATGGATGACATTGCCAAGGAGCTGAGCGTGTCTAAGAAAACCTTGTATAAATACTTTGCTAACAAGGAAGAATTAGTGGAGCGCGCAGTGGAGCGGGTAATGGACAAAGTAAGTGCTCGCATGGTCGAGCTCTTAAAAGCAGAAGGCAATGCGATTGATATGCTTTTTGCCATGGACGAAGTGGTGTGTGCCAATATTGAGGCGCATGATCACAGCATGCAATTTCAGCTAGAACGCTATTACCCCGAATTGTACGCCAAATTGGAAGGCCGCAAGCGTGAAATGGTTTTAAAAATGATGCACGCAAATATCGAACAAGGGAAGCGCGAAGGTTTGTTTCGCGCAGAACTGAATAACGATGTGGTAGCCTTTTTATATTACAGTCGGGCTCGCCTAATGACCGAATCCGACATTGCAGAATTTGAACAAATGAGCATGCCCGAGCTCATGCGCGAAATCTTGATTTATCATGTGCGCGGAGTGGCCAATGCCAAGGGGATCGCCTATTTGCAGGAAAAATTAATGACAACTACTAAAACACAATCATGAAAAAACACCTGGTGCTTGGATTAGCCCTTTTAAGTGCACCATTATGGGCACAGCAGGAGGCCAAGCAATTTTCACTTCAGGAAGCCCAGGACTATGCAGCCCGGAATTCCTATACGGTACAGGATAAAGTACTGGACTACGAAAAAGCCCGGAAAACCATTAAGGAAACGGCAGCCATGGGTTTGCCTCAAATCTCAGGTTCCTTTGGTTATAGCTATAATGCTCAGGTTCCTAAGCAGCCCATTCCAGCGCAGTTCTTCGATCCCAATGCTGGTGAAGATGATATCGCCTATGTAGCTTTTGGAGTAGCTCATTCCAATCAGGCGCAGTTTCAATTAAACCAGCTGTTGATCGACGGATCTTACTTCGTGGCTTTGCAAGCTACCCGAGTGGTAAAGGAAACCAAAGCTTTAGAGCGTGAGGAGGCAGAGATTAATGCTCGCCGCAATACGGCTCAGAGTTATTATGGTGCCCTGGTAGCTGAAGAAACCCTGGAAATCTTGAAGGAAAACCTGAAAACGGTAAAATCCAATTTTGATGAAACCCAAAAATTATTTGAAAACGGATTTGTAGAAGATCAGGATGTAAGTCAGATGGAACTGCTCTACAATAATTTGCAAAACAATGTAAATAATGCAGAGCGTCAGGTAAAACTGGCTTATCAATTACTCAAGTTTAATATGGGTATTTCTTTGGAGGAAGAAATCGTTTTGAGCTCCAGCCTGGAGGAGGTTATCAATCCGGTTCGTTCGGATGCGACTTTAGCTCAAAACCCTTTTCAGGTAGATAAGCATATCAGCTTCCGTAATCTTTTAAGTCAGGAGAAAGGCGCCAGCCTTCAATTGGCCAATGAAAGAGCGAAGTACTTTCCTACTTTAAGTGGTTTTGTAACGCATAGCCAAAGTAATTTCTCGAATGAAGCTAGCCAGGCTTTTAGTTTCGATACCTTTTGGATTCCAGGAACCACCATCGGCGCAAGCTTAAGCTGGAATATTTTTACCGGTTTGGCGCGTACGGCCAGAGTGCAAAAAGCGAAGATCGATTTAGAACGCATTCGCCTGGCCAAAACGGCTACCGAAAGTCAATTGGAATTACAGTTCCATCAAGCGCAAAGCGATTATGATTTTGCCCTCGATAATTTGAGTAACCAAATGCGCAATCGCACCTTAAGTGAAAGAGTGCGCGACCGTATGCAACGCAAATACAAAGAAGGTTTGGCCAGCAGCCTCGAATTAACGCAGGCCGAGAATCAATATCTTGAAGCCGAACGCAATTACATCAACGCAATTTTAAACGTCCTAAACGCCAAAGAAGCCCTGGAATACGCATTGGGCCAATAATTTTAAGCTCTTCAATTAAACCATGAAAAAATTAAGCATCTTATTCATTTTCGCGATTCTGGCCTCTTGCGGTCAATCGCCTAACGATCTTGCCGGTCTTCAAGCGAGCTTGAAGGAAAAGGAAACCGCATTAAAAGGTTTACAAACTGAGATCGATAGCATTCAGGCCCAAATTGAACGTCTGGATACCACTCATGTGGTAGAAGCCTCTTTAACTCCGGTTGAAGTGCGCACCATGGAGAATCAAACTTTCCGTCACTTCGTACGCTTAAGCGCTACGGTTAGCTCTAAGGAGAATGTGCTTTTAAGTGCTGAAGGTAATGGTCGTGTAGTTTCGGTAAATGCCGAAGAAGGCGATCGTGTTTCTAATGGTCAGACCATCTTACGTTTAGAAAGTGATTTCATCGAAGGTCAGTTGAAAGAAGCTGAAGCGGCTTATCAATTGGCAAAAACCACCTTCGAGCGTCGTGAGAATTTATGGAAAGACAGCATTGGTTCCGAAATCGAATACCTTAATGCTAAGACCAATTTCCAGGCAGCTGAAAATCGCGTTAAGCAAGCCCGTGCCCAGTATGAGCACACTTTTGTGAAAGCTCCGGTAAACGGAAGCTTAGACGTAATCCGTGTAAACAAAGGAGAATTTGTGGGTGCCGGTACGCCGGTAGCACGCGTGGTAGACCTTAGCAATTTGGAGTTGGAAACCGATATCTCTGAAAGCTATTTGAAAGCGGTTAAGGTGGGCGACTCCGTAGAAGTGAGTATCCCAGCTTTAGGATTGAAGCAAGACGAAAAAGTGATTTTCGCCAGCCAATACATCAATCCAGAGAACCGCAGCTTTACCATCAAAGTAGGTTTGAAAAACAACAATGCTTTGATTAAGCCTAACCTTTTAGCTGAAATTAAGCTGAAGGATTACGAAAACCCCAATGCCCTGGTATTGCCTTCTATGGCCATTCGTAAGGACTTAAAAGGGGATTATGTATATCTAATTGATAAATCAGAAGCTAAGCCCATCGCTCGCAAACGCTATGTGAAAATCGGTCGCTCCTTTGGCGAGGATGCCGAGATAGTCGAAGGTCTGAAGGCCGGAGAGCAAGTGATTGTGGTTGGGGCTAATTCTGTGAACGAAGGACAGGAGGTAGAGATCCAGTAATTCGAAAACTACTATGGCAACAAATACCAGTCGAAACTTCGGGCTTAGTACGCTAGCCCTTAAAAATAGCATCAGCGTCTTTATACTTTCGGCGCTGTTGATCCTCTTCGGAGTGTTCTCCTACATTACGATGCCTAAGGAGTCCTTCCCGGAGATTGTATTCCCATTGATTTACGTGCAAACGCCGTATCCGGGAAACACCCCTCAGGATATTGAGAACCTGATTTCCCGTCCACTCGAAAAAGAAATTAAATCGGTGGATGGTATCAAAAACCTTAATTCTGAGTCGGTGCAGGATGCATCTATCATTAATGTAGAGTTTAACATCGATGTTGATACCGAAAAAGCCCTCCAAGATGTAAAGGATGCGGTAGATCGTGCGATGAGCGATTTGCCTTCTGACCTCGATCAGGATCCGGTGGTATTGGATATCGACCTCAGTCGTATTCCGATCCTCAACATCAACCTATCCGGTGATTATTCAATTGATGATCTGGTAGATTATGCGGAGCTTTTACAGGATGAGATCGAAGAGCTGAGTGAAATTTCTGAAGCCACCATTACCGGTGATAAGGAAAAAGAGGTGCAGATCAATGTGGATATGCCCAAAATGCAGGAGAATAAACTCAGCTTTAATGATGTGCAAAATGCCCTGGCGGCGGAAAACATCAATATTGGAGCAGGAGATATCCTTCTGGGTAAAACCCGACGCAGTATTCGTACCGATGCGGAGTTTACCTCCATGGATGAGATCCGTAATGTGATCGTTAAGCATGAGAATGATAATATCGTTTACCTGAAAGATATCGCCGATGTGGCCTTTACCTATAAAGAGGTGGAGAGCATGGCGCGTTTGGATGGTGAGTCGGTAGTATCCTTAAACGTGATTAAGAAAGGTGGTGAGAACCTTCTCGACGCTACGGATAAGATTCGCGAGATAATCAAGACGGCTAAAAAGAGCCTCTTGCCTAAAGATCTGCGAATTACTATTACCAATGATCAGAGTACCCAAACTCGAAATCAAATTGCGAACCTGGAGAACAGTATTATTTCAGGGGTTATTCTGGTAACGCTTACCCTCTTATTCTTCTTGGGTTTACGGAATGCCACTTTCGTGGGATTGAGTATTCCTTTCTCTATGTTTATTTCCTTCCTGGTATTAAGTGCGGCGGGTGTAACCCTGAACTTTATCGTTCTTTTCTCGCTGATCTTAGCCCTGGGGATGTTGGTAGATAATGCCATTGTAACCATTGAGAATATTTACAGGCTTTATGCCGAAGAAGGGCTCTCGGCCTGGGAGGCATCCCGCCAGGGGGTGGGTGAAATTGCGGTACCTATTATTAGCTCAACTGCTACTACATTGGCCGCCTTCTTCCCTCTCTTATTCTGGGATAGTATTATTGGTGAGTTTATGGGTTATTTGCCCCGTACCTTGATAATCGTATTGGGATCATCCCTCTTCGTAGCCTTGGTTATTAACCCTGTAATTGCCGCATCCTTTATTAAGAATCAGGATTTTGAGGCGGATAAAAATCACCGCAAGGCTTTGATTTGGTTTGCTATATTCCTGGTACTGGGTGTACTGGCGCATATGGCTTCCAGCACTATTTTAGGAAACTTGCTATTAGCCATTTCCTTTGGAGTTCTAGCCTTCACTTATGCCTTAAATCCATTATCAGCCTGGTTCCAATTGGTATTGCTGCCGAGGGTCGAAAACTTCTACGCACGTACCTTGGCTTACTCGCTTAGAAAATGGAGGCCCGCAGCTATTATTATAGGAACCATCTTTTTGATGTTTTTCTCTATCAGCTTCTATTTTGGATCCAACCCTAAATTGGTTGATTTCCCAGAGAATGATCCGAACTATATCAATGTATTTGTAGAGCTGCCATTAGGTACTGATGTGTTGGCAACCGATAGCATTGCCCAACGTGTGGAGTCGGAGTTGAACACCATTTTGGTTCCCTACCAGGATCTGGTAAAAAGTGTGGTAACCAATGTGGGTGCTGAAACGGCCTCTCAGAATGAGTTTGGCGGGGGGGGTCAAAATACCCCGAACAAAGCCCGTATTACAGTTTCCTTTGTAGAGTATGAGTACCGAAATGAAATTAGTACTAGTGCTATTCAGAGAGAGGTCACTCAGAAATTGAATAACTGGCTGCCTGGCTTAACCATTAGCGTGGAGAAAGAGCAAAATGGTCCACCCACCGGCCGGCCGATTAATATTGAAATCACCGGTAGTGAATTTGATATGTTGATTGCGGCTGCTGACGATGTGAAGAAGGTGGTAGATGCTGCTGAGATTCCCGGTATTGAAGGTTTGCAAATTGATTTGGAGACCAATAAGCCCGAAATGTTAGTGCGTATTGATCGTGATCGTGCCGGACGTTTAGGGGTAAGTACCCAGCAGATTGCCATGGTACTTCGCACCGCCCTATACGGTTCAGAAGCGAGCAAGTACAAAGAAGGGGAAGACGATTACCCGATTGAGATTCGTCTTAAGAAGGACTATCGTTACGATGTAGCCAGCTTGATGAACCAGTTTGTGACCTTCCGTTCACAGGCCAGTGGAAAAATTGTACAGGTGCCCATCTCTGCGGTCACCAGCTATGAGTTTGTAAGCTCCTATAACTCCATTAAGCGTAAGGATTCGGAGCGTTTAATTACGGTTTACTCGAATGTGGTGGAAGGTTTCAATGAAACTGAAATCAACAATGAGATCAAAGAGGTTTTAAAGGATTATAAATTGCCGGAAGGCTATGATCTGAAGTTTACCGGATCTCAGCAAGAACAGCAGGAAAGTGCTGAGTTCTTGACTCGCGCGATGTTGATTGCGGTTTCCTTGATCTTTATCATTTTGGTATCCCAGTTTAACTCTGCTCTCAAGCCTTTCATTATCATCCTTACCGTACTCTTCAGTACCATTGGTGTATTCCTGGGATTGGGAATTTTCCAAATGGAGTTTGTAGTGATTATGACTGGTATTGGTATCGTTTCCCTGGCGGGGATTGTAGTGAACAATGGTATTGTACTGATCGACTTTATTGAGTTGAGTAGAGCGCGTATGCGGGAAGAAAAGCAATTGCAAGAAGGTGAAGTATTGGATGATGGCAGCTTGGTATATGCCATCGAATTGGGAGGTAAAACTCGTTTACGTCCGGTATTACTTACCGCAATTACCACCGTATTAGGTCTCTTGCCATTAGCCGTAGGATTGAACATCGATTTTATCGGATTATTAGATGGTCGTGGTGCTAATATTTACTTCGGTGGAGATAATGCCGTGTTCTGGTCACCTATGGCCTGGACGGTAATCTTTGGTCTGGTATTTGCAACCTTCCTAACGCTGATTGTGGTCCCAGTAATGTACCTGGTTTTAGAACGCTTGAATCGCATTGTGCGATCTTGGTTCGGCCGCAGTAGCAATTAGGTTAAGGTTTGGTTAATTGGTTGACAAGGCCCCGGTTCTCCGGGGCCTTTTTTGTGGGGTGTATATCCTACTTTTGCGCCATGACCTATCCCATTCTGGAAAAGCTCAACAGTCCGGCCGATCTACGGCTTTTAGATAGCCATCAATTGGAAGAATTGGCGGCTGAATTACGTCGCTTTATCCAGGAGCAAACTCGCACCAAAGCCGGGCATATACGCTCAAGTCTTGGGGTGGTCGAACTAAGCATCGCTCTGCATTATCACTTTAATACCCCCGAGGATATTTTGATTTGGGATGTGGGGCATCAGGCTTATGCGCATAAAGTGCTCTGCGAGAGACGGTCAATATTTCAGAGCAACCGTCAAAAAGGCGGAATTTCTGGCTTTACCAAACGCAGTGAAAGTGCTTACGATCCTTTTGGGGCCGGGCATTCTTCAACTTCCATTTCGGCGCTGGCCGGCTTTGTGAAGGCTGCCCAGTTGGAGGGCAATCCGCGCAAACATGTGGCGGTGATTGGCGATGGGGCCTTAACTGGTGGTCAGGCTTTTGAAGCCCTTAATTATTTGGGTGATTTGGGGGCAGACTGTCTGGTGATCCTCAATGATAATAAGGGAAGCATCGACCCCAATGTGGGAGCCTTGCAAAAGTTGAATAGCTATCAGGCCTGGGCAGAATCCCTGGGCTTTCAATATCATACTTGCGAGGCCGGTAATTCCATGGCCGATTTATTGGCGAAGCTGAAGGAACTGAATAACCTTTCGGGTCCACTATTCTTGCATGTCCAAACCGAAAAGGGCCTGGGCTATAATGAAGTCATTGAACGGAAAGGCAGTCCAGCTGCTCCGAGCTTTCAATCGGTATTTGGGGAAACAATTTTTGAGCTTTTAGAAACTGAGCCTAAGCTGGTGGTATTAAGTCCGGCCATGTTAAGCGGCGCCCAATTACTGGAGGCTCAAAAGGCCTTTCCAGAGCGTGTGATAGATGTGGGTATTGCCGAGCAAAATGTGGTGACCATGGCCGCTGGTTTGGCCGCATCAGGCTTTAAGCCATTGGTGCATTTATACAGCACTTTTGCCCAAAGGGCCTTGGATCAGATTATACACGATGTAGCCTTACAGCAATTGCCGGTGGTTTTTGTTTTAGACCGAGCCGGTTTTGTGGGGGAGGACGGGCCTACCCATCACGGGGTATTCGATCAGGCCTTATTGGCAGATATTCCAAATATGCGTTTAATGGCTCCAGCTGGAGCTAGGGCTTTGAAAGCCATGTTAAGCGAGGCCTTGCAGGCGGAGGGCCCTATCGTAATTCGTTATCCTAAAGCTAGCTTCGATTTGCAAACCGATGACTTATGGCAGGGAATGCAGGCTCATTGGTGGCGCCAATCCGCTAAGGCCTCTGCTATACTATCTTACGGTTCACTAGCTTCTTTAGCGCAAAAGGCTGCGGAAACAAAGGATTGGAGTCATTTGCATATACCCCAATTCCGGCCTTTGGATCAGCCGCATTTGGTAGAACTTTTAGCCTTTTATCAGCGCTTGATTTTGGTGGATGAAAATCCGGCTGGAGGTAGTTTGCATCGTGATCTGTTGGCATTGCTGCAATCCGGAAAACTTAAGGCTGAGTATCAAGCAGTATTAATCGACAAGCCATTTAGCGAACATGCACCCAGAGTGGAGCAGTTGGCGGCTTCGGGGTTTAGTTTGGAGAGCTTGCGGGCGAAGCTATTTTAGCTTGAATTGGGTTTTTCGAGTATTGTGTAATTTCGGAGCAATTCTATATTTAGCAGAGGGATGAATGTTCTATCCCATAGCTTTTTACATTTAATGACTGAGAATTAAGTAATAAGCTACGCTAAGCTAATTCCGGACTTTCAGAAGTAAGTAATGCCATTGTCGTGATTTTGCTCATTTTTTTTCAGAAGTTCTAGGCTAGTTTAGGGTTCGACCTTTAGAATTTTAAAGCCTTTGTTTTGATTGATCACAACATGATAAATACCAGGGATTAGATGTTCCAAATTGAGTTGAATAATATTGTTTTGTGTTTGGCCATTAATAGTGGTAATTACCTGGCCGTTAGAATTATAGATTTTTAGTTCATAAGAACTTTTGTCTTGTGCCGGTAGTTCTATTGTTAATTGATCTTGAACGGGCTGAGGATAGCTTGTTAAATCGCTAGAGGAACTTAGTGAGTCATATTGGTAGAACTTCACAGGTTCATAGTTCTGATTTTTAAAATTATTGCCAGAAAAAAGCTGGTTACAAGAATTAAGTTTTTCAATCAAGGCTTCCGTATCTATAGATCCTTCAATTAATTGTTTTTCAGCATTGCAGATGCAAGTCCAAAATCCTGTACGGTTAAGATCTGATCCTACGGCCCACAAGTGATCTTTGGAAAGTAGATCTAGGGCCTTATCATATTGCTCCGAAATCCGATAGACTTGGACCTTTTCCAATTGCTTTGTGAATGATTCTGAATAAGCTGTAGCATTTAAGGGGTTTATATTGGCTAGAATAGTGTCTATGATTTTTATTGTTTGGTCTATCTCATTTAAGCTTAAGCCCGTCTCATTATTTGTCCCAATTAATTGTCCGGTTCTGAAAGAAGTGCCAATGGTAAGATGCATCAAATTGTAGGTGATGTTAAGCAGTTGCTGTTCAGGTAAAAGCAATGAACTTGATTTAGAGTTTAAAATTTCTTGAAGATCATTTAAGGCTTTTACATCATCACCTTCATGTTCATCAAAAGAAATGTTTGTAAGGGACTCAAGAAGTGCTTGCTTAACTGTGAGGCCAGACCATTTTCCTCCGCCTAAAGGACTTCCGACATCTGGTAAATTTTGGATGATTGAAAGAGTGGGTATTGCTTCATCAAACATACTGGAGCCCATGCAATTACTACTTACCACACTTGCACTGTGAACGAGGTGAATATATACTGGGCTTGTCATGGATGAGGCTGGACCGGTGCCTGTGGAATAATGAATGCTAACTGGTAAAATTGGGAGTAATGCTTGACTACTATTTGTATGACTGATAGTAATTAGAGGCATTTTGTTTCCGTCAGCCAAAATATGGTCTGTTAAAGTGTTATGATAGCTGGAGGAAGGTGGGGCTTCGGTTAAAGCTCCATAGATATAAGTTTTCGTGGGAACCGAAGTGAAAATGGAACTTGAACCTGCAGAGTTTAAGCCAAATTCATTTCCACCATTCTCCAAGAAAATACCGGTGTTGATACCATACCCTTTTAAATAGACCCCGTGTTGATTGTTGTAAAATTGATTGCCGGCTTCATTGTTAAGATATACCAGGCCTTCTTCTGCATAAATTCCTGCAAAGAAATGATCAATAAACTGGGAGCATCTAGGGTAGATGTCCGATTGCCAAACCCGAATGCCTTCGTTATTGTTCACAAAATTACAGGCATCAACTTTTAAGGCAGTTCCAGCTTGCCCGCTGACGAGAACTCCAGTACTGTTGTTTGCGAAATCTGTGTTCGAGAGTTCACTTGTTCCGCTAATAACATTTCCTAGAATACCTTGGATATTATTGGTAAAGTTTGAGTTTTCAATTTGAAAATTACCTCGATCACAAAACAAGCCAATATCGTTATCTGTAAAGTTAAGGTTACTTGCTCTTAAGGGCGAAGAGGACCCGTACCAGTGTGCTATGAGGGCTTTTTTGCCATTTTTAAAACGAAGGTTGTTAAGGTTAATGGATCCCGGGTTTTGATGTATTCTAAAACCATCGTGTTTTTTACCAGCTTCAGAGCAATCAATTTCAATATTTGACATGTCTAGAGATCCAAAACAATGCATGGGGGCATTTTCTCCAATTAGAAGTTTACCCCTTTTAAAGCTGATTTTTTTAAAGGTTGTACCATCAGCCATTTTTGGCACAAAATCGCTTTTGGTTTCTAAAATAACACTGCTAAAGGATTGACTGCCTTCAAAAAGGATTTCTGCATTGGGGTCAATTTCCCAGAATTCATTTAAGGCCAGGAAAGGGTTTCCGTTTGGATCTGATTTCCAAATTTTTTGGTCAAATATCACTCTACCAGTTCCACTAATCCTAAGCGTCGCCCCATTTTGAACGATTACCTTCCCTTCGATAACAAGTTCTGAATTTTCACCATTTAACTCGATAATTGCCAGTCCATCGGATGCGGTTAACATGGCTCCTTCCTCAATAATCACCCTCGATTGATTATTGATTTGTAGTTTACCCGAGCGCTCTAATTCGATCTCACAATTTTTTTGAACATGCAACTCTGCACTAAGTGCCGGAAACGTTGGATCACCAACAATTATCTCACCTCCATCGAGGGCATTAATACTCGAGCTTTGTGTAGTACTGAGGAAAAACTCGCGTACTACATTGGGGTTGGGCCCTGGTTTGCCAAATAAGTCAAAATTAAAATAGCCAGTTGCCTGATTACTATTAAAGAGCAATTCACCTCCACTATTTATGGCATAACTTTGAAATAGAAAGTTATTGGTTTCATTCCCGAAATTGAAGCTAAACAATTGGTTAATAGGGATAGGGGTGTTTTGATATTCGATTTCATCAAAGAGCCAATTTGCTATTTCCGAGCTTAGTGCTGTATGTGTAGCATTTGCAGAAACAGGTCCATAAATGGCATCGAAGGGAGTGTGATCCATGATGTTAGACATATTGAGGATGGATTGACCTTCGAGGGGTAAATCAATATCCAGAGCACTAAAGGTTGAAATAAAGCTAAAATTGGGTTCGTGGAAGTTGAAGCTTAAAAAATTAGGTATATTAAAGCTACTGAGTTGCGAAACTATAGGATTGATACTTCCTGGAACAGAAAGCATATTGGGTACTGTGGGGTCATTTAGTTGCCCTTTAGCAAGTAGGTCGCGGGATACAAATTCAATATCTATATCAGGTAATTCTGCCACATTTTGTTCCAACCATAAAGCAACAGTTCTCTGAGTATTATTGCTGTTACCAGAAAGTGGATAGCAATCATTTTCTTGACCAAATACAAGTCCCATATCGATCTCGGCAATAATATCGTTGGCATCGAATGGACTGCCATCCAGTTTTACATGTTGAACCCCATTTCGGCTGCCGTTGGCAACAGCAATATTTCGGCAATTTGGATAGTTGCCTATCAACTGGAGTTCATTGAAAAAGTCTTGATACTTAGGGCTTGGGCGGCTGGGAATAATGGCGCCTGCTGTACTTATCTGGGTTTCATTAGGGTAGAGGTAATGACTTAACATTTGCTCCGCACTGCGAGTAAACATTTGATGCCAGTTTATGCTTAAGGCAAGAGTGCTTCCCAGCGTTCGGGCCAGGGCAAATTGAATGCTAAGGGGGATATAGGCGCCTTGATTAGGGGTGTCATAGCTGACTAAAAGGCGACAGTCGTGGCCCGGGTTTAGTCCCTGATACTCCATATAAGTAGTGGCATAGCGAGCTACCAAGCCCCCCATACTAATACCAATTAATACATTTTGGGCACTTCCTGTTTTTTGATTGTTAATTAACTGCAGTAGTTCGGTAAGTACAAAAGCGTTTCGTTGTATATAATCTGCACCACCTCTCCCAAAATCTAAAATTATAATATCGTAACCCTCATTAAGTAAGCGTGTGGCTAAAAAATTATTGCTTGAACGATCAAAACTCAAGAAAATGTCCTGAGCTTTAAATTGATCAATGGGGTCCCAGCCTTCAACAATAATAAGGGCCTGGTCTACCTGACTTAAGTTTTGGGCGGTATGGCTGTATAAACTGTAAGTGCCGTTGGCGAAATTGCCATTAGGCCAGGTTTCTTCCCCATAATAGGGTATCGTTGCGAAAATAGAGTCGCTATGCTGAAATTGACCTGGTAATGCTAGTGAATGTAAAAGGATACAGCTAAATAGAATTAGGCGAAGAAGGTTTTTCATCTGAGGTTTGGTTTATTAATAATGATCTAATTTGATGTTTTTAAAGGTACCATCACTTACCTGCACTGCTTCATTGGAGTCTTTAAGATAGGCGGTAAAGGCAAATTCTCCGTCGATGTAGGATCTTTGGTTATTGGAATAAAAACGGCTGATATGAACATAGCCCTCAGAGAGGCTATCGGTTTCGTAAATCTTTGTATCGATTTCCGGATCTAGGTTGTAGATTATAAATGAACCGTGGTGTTCCCGTATAGGGTAATAACCAGTGTCCGTAACATTTAACTTAAGATACAGACCAGTGCTTAGGTCTGTGTACAACTCGCAAAAATCCAAGGCGTCTATATCAAGGTATTCCCCAACAAAGTATTGACCATAATTATTAGCATAAGGTCCTACAATACCTTTTTGGCAGTCTCGCCATAACTCTCCATCCACATAACAAATGACTTCACTAAAGCTGAGATTTGGTCCCTCTGGTTTGGGTTCTTCATCGCAAGCACTACTTACCATAATTAGAACCACTATAAAGAGCTTTTGAAGAATGGGTTTGAAAGAGAATGAGGTCATAATTGGCTTTATTTAAAAATAAACTTTGCGTTTGCTCACGCAAGTGAATAAAGATAAAAATTCCGATTTATAAAACATCTACAAATCCAATTGTTTTACGTTTTTAAACGGCTTTATTCTTTATTGGAATTACTGGAGATTTACTAGTTAATTTGAATGGTGAAAATTTCAAGTATTGGGATATATGGCTTTATTAAAATGAAGAACCAGATCTTTACTCTTCATAAAACTGAAGTTCTCCTGCTAATGCCAATGAATGTAAAAGGATACAGCTAAATAGAATTAGGCGAAGAAGGTTTTTCATCTGAGGTTTGGTTTGTTAATAATGACTAAGCTCAATATTTTTAAAGGTACCATCACTTACCTGCACTACTTCATTGGAGTCTTTAAGATAGGCGGTAAAGGCAAATTCTCCATCGATGTAAGATCTTTGGTTATTGGAATAAAAGCGGCTGATATGAACATAGCCCTCAGAGAGGCTATCGGTTTCGTAAATCTTTGTATCGATTTCTGGATCTAGGTTGTAGATTATAAATGAACCGTGGTGTTCCCGTATAGGGTAATACCCAGTGTCTGTAACATTTAATTTAAGATACAGACCAGTGCTTAGATCTGTGTACAACTTGCAAAAATCCAAAGCGTCTATGTCTAAGTAGTTTCCAACAAAGTATTGACCGTAATTATTAGCATAAGGTCCTACAATACCTTTTTGGCAGTCTCGCCATAATTCTCCATCCACATAACAAATGACTTCACTAAAGCTGAGATTTGGCCCCTCTGGTTTGGGTTCTTCATCGCAAGCACTACTTACCACAATTAGAACCACCAAACAGAGCTTATGAAGGTTGGGTTTGAAAGAGAATGAGGTCATAGCCGAGCTTAATTAATGAGGTTAAGGTTTTCAGGGATACTTATTTTCAAATTTTTATCGAAATGCGGCTTAAAAATTAAGAATATTCATATCCTCAAATCTACCGTGCTCCACCTTAATAGTTAGATCAAGAGAATCTATGCGGGCGACGAATGAGAAAGTTCCGCTAATCTTATCGTTTTTAAACTTGGAGATATGCAGCTTACCGGTGCTGTTTTGATTTGTTGTGGCATAAAAATGGTTCCAGTTTTCTATCCAACCCGCAACTCCACCTAAATTTTGATCATCAAGATGGTATGTTTGGCCTTCTTTCATTGGCTCAGAAATATCCATGTATAGGTCAACTATCGTAGTATCCACACCCTCATGACTATTGCAAATATTTGCGGAAGAAATTGTAAATCTTTTACAGCCATAATCAGCTGCTTTAGATTTCTCACGATCAAGCCCGATGAGTACACTAACAATGCAATCTCCCCATAAATTGCCGTTGACAACCGCTTTGGTTACACTCCAATGAAAAGGAGGCTTCTCAGTTTTTTTGGAAGTGAGGGAATCTTTGCTGCAGGCTAGTAGCCCCAAAACTATGAGCAACCTAAGGCTTAAGAATCTAAAAGTTTCCATAAATAAGGAATGCAATGCTTAAAGTATAAAAGCTTTTTATACTCAGATGCATACATTTCTTATTTGGTTTGAATCTCCAATATTTTTGAAAATCGAGTTTCTATGGCGGAATATTATAACCGCAGTAAGGAACCTAAGTTTTTAAGATTATTATCGATCTCCCAACATCCTTGCTACATACTTCCCTAAAATATCGAACTCTATATTTACATGAGAGCCTAATCCTAAATCCTTGAAATTGGTATGCTCATAGGTATAGGGAATAATAGCCACCGAAAAATGTTCGGGCTCGGAGCGCACCACGGTGAGGCTTACTCCATTGATGGTTACAGAGCCTTTTTCAACGGTTAAATGTTGTTTGCCAGGAGCATGCTTGAAATGAAATTCCCAACTGCCATCTTTCTCCAGGACTTGCTCGCATTCGGCAATAGTATCCACATGGCCTTGTACAATGTGACCATCATAGCGGCCATTGGCTTGCATGCAGCGCTCCAGATTTACCTGATCGCCCTTTTGCAGTTGACCTAAATTGGTTCTTTGCAGAGTTTCATCAATGGCGGTTACGGTATACTCATCACCATTAATAGCCACCACCGTTAAGCAAACCCCATTATGGGCCAGGCTTTGATCAATCTTTAATTCAGAGGTGAAATCACAGCTGAAGTCGAAATGCATATTGCTTCCTTCACGACGACTGGCCTGAAGGGTGCCGAGGCTTTCTATAATACCGGTAAACATATCTTTATTTATCTCACAAGATGTACAAATCCCGAAGCGGTTTGTTCCATGGTAGGTCCAATACTTTCGGCCGTATAACGGCAAACATAGTAATAAACACCATCGGGCGCCGGACTGCCATTATCCTGAACATTGCCATCCCAGCCATTTGTTATGAAATCCTCTAAGTCGGTAGTGCGGTAAATTAGATTACCCCAACGACTGTAGATTTCAATTTCCAGATTGGCCACCTGCTCAATTTCAACGGGCAGGAATCGCTCATTATAGCCATCGCCATTAGGGCTGAAAATATTCGGGAATTTAATAGTGAAGCAGCTTTCAATGCAAAGCTCCTCGCTAAAGGCACTTTCATTCGCTTGTCCACCCGGGTCTTGATCGGCATCATCTACCGCGGTAATGGCATAGCAGCCAAATATGGCTTGGTCGCTTACAAAACGGATGGTGGAGTCGCCATTTACCGGAATGGAGAGGAAAGGCTGGTTGCCAAATGCATCTTCGCCAGTGCGGAAGTAGATGTTGATTTTGCTTACATCGTTTTTACAACCATTGCCCTGCGCTAATTTCCAGGAGAAATAAATGGTATCAGGGCAGGCATTGTACAAGGCAAACTGCGGTGGGCAAGGAGCGGTGGTATCTCTGGCGGTAGCGCAAGTAATTTGACTGCGATTAACTAATGGCTTGGGCAGCGAATCACTGGCGGTATAACGACCATAGCTCTCGGCATAGTAACAGTAGTTTTCGCCATTCACCAAGCCGGTGTCAGTATATTCAGGTACAAAGCTTTCACCGATGCTATCAAATTGTCCTGATCCAGTAGGGTTTTCCCGATAAATTACAAAACGTTCGTTCTGCCAGGGCGTATCAAAATTGAAATCGAGGATTACACTTTGATCTGATCCGGTAGGCTCTGCATATACTGAGGAGGCTAAGGGACTGGAGCCCACAAAATCTTGATTGGGTCCAGCATAAACATCCAAGCGGTATTCATAAGAAAGGTCCTGGGTATTTAGATTGTTATGGGTGAAATTGCCAGCATCAATATTGTTGGCGGTGCTCAAGAGGTTAAAGGCGCCATTGTCTTTTTCGCGTCCCCATAATTCCAAACGATATGGAGGTAGATAAATGGTACTATCGAATTCGGGGGCTTCAATCCATTCAATGCCGATGGTTCCGCTGGCCGGGTCGGTACTTTCTACATCTACCTTGGTAAACATCGGCAAGGTTAGGGGTAGGGCCGCACAAAACTCTTCGCTGGCATAGCTTTGTGCCTCATCCTCAAAATAAGCGACCACCATATAGCAATACTCCTTTCCCAGCTCCACATCGAAGCTGTCGAGGTAGGTAGTGTTATTTACATTCAATAAGCTATCGTGAAATTCATAGCCGGTATAAGCCGGCACGCCGGTTTCACAAATACCAGGGACAAAGCCATAAGGCGATTCGCGACGGTAGAGTAAATAACCATCGGCTTCCGTACAGAAAGAAACATCCCAATTAAGCCGTAGGGCCAGACCTTCTGCTTGAGCATCCGGATTTTTAGGTGCTGGAGCGATAACCGTAATTTCGGTGGTATAGATATCCGAAAGGGCAATATCATTGGGGTCTTGGGGAATATCAGTGGCCTTAAAGCTAACCTGATAAGGCTGTTTACGAACATGATGGCAGCGGGTATTCCAGTTGAAGAACCCACTCAAGGGGCTGGGGCCATTTACTTCCGGAAAAGTGGCCGGAGGAGTAGGTACTTCGAAAGGGCCACCAAAAGCCGAAAGAATTAAATCGTCAGTATCAGGGTCGGTAGCCGTTACACTGAAGTTGAGGCTAGTACCAGCTTCCACACAGAATGGTCCTACCGGGATAATTTCCGGAGGGTTATTCCCACAATCTTCGATATCCACCTGTAAATCGCGGGTCACGTAACCAATCCGCACATAGCGACCTTGGGCATTTTTACGGAATTCTACAATTTCAAAAGCGAAGTTATACTGACCTACATTTCGGGGTAAATCCCAAAAGAGTAATCCGGTGTTGGGGTCAATTTCAATCGAATCCTGCACATATTGAGGATCGTAAATTGTTTGAATAGGGTCGCCATTTTGAGCTTTAGAGTACACCAATCGATAAGCTAAACTGTCACCATCCGGGTCATAGGCGCCTGGATTATGCTCAAAACGCTTACCCACACAACCACGCTCTACCGGAGGATTGGTTAAAATGGGAGAGCTATTGGCTCCTAAGCTGGGGCTGATGTATAATTCGGTTTCAATATAGAAAGGCACCTGATCCGAATTGAGAATATTGCTAATTCCCGCATTACGGTTTCGATCTTCCATTTTGATAGTGTAGATCCCTGGGGCGTCATAGGTATGGGTACCTATGTAAATGTTTTTTCGAATTTGATTGATGGGGTCAATGATTTCTCCATCACGCGCCTGCAGGCAAACGATCCGGGGGCCATTGGATCGAGCGAGGGTATCACCCGTATTATCACCCCAGTCAACGGTTAACTCACAGCGGTCGGCACAGAGCTGACAAGCTCGGGTATAGGTGGTAATCGTAACCTCGTAAGTAAGGCCGGTTATCCAGCGATAGGTAATTTCACCGGCCCGGTTATGGGTGGCATGTAAGGCCGTTCCGGCGAAAAGGAAAATAAGCAGTAGGCTTTTTCTCATAATTGGGGAAAATCCGCGATCTATACCTAAACGTTTAAAAGCAGGTTTTGTGTTGGGCAATAGCTCTTATCTTCGAGGCTTTTGAATTGGTAACTTTGCTCAAATTTAAATATTCTTATGTTGTTTTTCAGTGAAAGCAAGGTCAAGCATGACCTGGATCACCAAATATATTTACTCAATCGACCTGAGGATTATTCCAAGCTCGATTTAACAGAGGCTGAGAAAGCTTATCTGGCAGATCAACTCAAGGCGGATAGCTTTGTTCATTTTAGTCGCTTACCGGAGCTTAGCGTTGCCTGCTTGCCGGAAGGTGACGGTCCCCAAGCATTTGAAAAGGCGCGAATTCTGGCCACCAAGGTTCAAAAATCCTGCAAGGCCAAACATATTGCTATCTATGGCGAGGCCTCAGATAGGGCTATGGCTTTCGCCGAAGGATTAGCCTTGGCGGCTTATAAATTTCAGAAGTACTTCAGTAAGAAGGAGGACCTTTTAGAGTCTATTCAACTGGATTCCTCTTTTAACGATGGGCAGTTGCAGGAATTGAATGCCGTGGTATCTGCTACTTACCTGGCCCGTGACCTGGTAAATGAACCCTTGTCTTATCTCACAGCGAAGCAATTGGCGAAAGAAGCCCAAAAGGCCGGAGAGAAATCTGGTTTTAAAGTGGAGGTTTTCAATAAAAAGAAAATTGAATCTCTTAAAATGGGAGGACTTTTAGCAGTAAATCGCGGTAGTCAGGATCCTCCCAGCTTTAGCATATTAGAGTACAAAGGGGAGGGTGCCAGCGGCCAACCGATTGTTTTAGTGGGTAAGGGCGTGGTTTACGATACCGGCGGTTTAAGTTTAAAGCCTACTCCGGGCTCCATGGATTCTATGAAGAGTGATATGGGGGGTGCTGCCGCTGTAATTGGAGCGATCTCTGCTGCTGCCGCTAATAAATTGCCTATCCATGTTATTGGTTTGGTTCCGGCCACCGACAATCGCCCGGGTTTAAATGCCTATGTTCCCGGCGATGTAATAAAGATGTATGACGGATCAACCGTTGAGGTTTTAAATACCGATGCCGAAGGGCGCATGCTTTTAGCGGATGCTCTGGCCTATGCAAAAAACTATAAACCTGCCTTGGTAGTTGATTTAGCCACTTTAACCGGTGCCGCCGCGGTGGCAGTAGGTAAATACGGTGTGGTGGTAATGGGTACCGCTTCGGATGAGGAGTTCAATGCCTTAAGTACGGCCGGAGATATGGCTTATGAGCGTACCGCTCGTTTTCCATTCTGGGAAGAGTATGATGAATTGTTGAAATCCACTATTGCCGATCAAAAGAATATTGGTGGTCGCGAAGGTGGAGCCATTACTGCGGGTAAGTTCTTACAAAAATTCACCGATTATCCCTGGATTCATATCGATATTGCCGGTCCCGCCTTTTTAAATGCGGCGCATCATTACCGCAGTCAGGGTGGAACCGGAGTGGGCGTTCGCTTGATGTACAATTTCTTAAAATCGAAGGTATGAGTGAAGAAGCATTACCACGAATAGGAATTAGTATTGGCGATTTAAATGGGGTGGGCATGGAGCTCATCATCAAAACTTTTGGCGATGCCGAAATGCTGGAGCTTTGCACTCCGGTGGTTTTCGGTTCAACGAAAGTGGTTTCCTACCATCGCAATGCTATCGATCGACGCGATTTTAACTTCCATATCATTAACCAGGCAGATGACGCCTTGGAAGGCAAGGCCAATTTGGTGAACTGCTGGAAGGAGGAAGTGAAAATGGATTTTGGCAAGGCAGATCCTGAGGTAGGGGCCTATGCTGTAAAAAGTTTGGAGGCGGCCTGCGACGCTTTGGAAGCTGGTACTATTGATGCTTTGGTTACTGCTCCTATAAATAAAGAGAGTATCCAGAGTAAGGATTTTCGTTTTTCGGGACATACCGATTATTTGGAAAGTCGCTTTAAAAGCAAGGCAACCATGATGTTCCTCGCTCCTGAACTACGTTTAGCCCTGGCTACTGTTCATGTGCCACTGGCGCGGGTAACCGAATTGATTACTCCGGAATTAGTTGAGCAAAAGATTATGGCCTTGCATCAAAGCTTGAAAGATGATTTTCATCTGCCCAAAGGCCGCATTGCCGTATTAGCTTTAAACCCTCATGCAGGCGATAAGGGAGTTATTGGCAAGGAAGATCAGGAGATCGTATTGCCGGCGATTGAAAGAGCCAAAGAAAAAGGGGCTTTAGCCATGGGACCTTATCCAGCGGATAGCTTCTTTGGTTCTTCGGCCTATCAGGATTTTGATATGGTCTTGGCCATGTATCACGATCAGGGCTTAGTAGGCTTTAAGAGTATTACCTTTGGAGAAGGGGTGAACTATTCGGCCGGCTTACCTATTGTAAGAACCAGCCCGGATCATGGTACGGCATTCGACATTGCCGGCGAAGGAAAAGCGGATCCCGGATCATTTAGATCGGCGGTCTTTGCGGCCATTGATTTATACCGTTCCCGATCAGGTACCGCAGAAATGACGGCCAACCCCTTAAAAATCAAAGGCAAAAAAAAGTAAATAGCCTTTGTGATTGTTGAATAATTTATACATTTGCGCTCCCTAAAAAATCAGGCATGGAGAAACGTTTGAAAGACTTCGAAATTGCGTTCTCTGGTTTGAAACTAGGAGAGCATCAGTTTGATTTTCAGATTGATGCGACGTTCTTTGAAGCCTTCGATTATCAGGATTTCGAAAAAGCCGACCTTCAGGCGAAGATGAACTTGCTAAAGCGTGAAACGCAGATGGCATTGCACTTAGAGCTCGAAGGAAAGGTTTGGGTGCCCTGTGATTTAACCAATGAAATGTTTTGGCTTCCTTTATCGGCCGAAGCGGAAGTGATGGTAAAATTCGGGGATGATTTCGATGATAGTGAAGAAGATTTGCTAATCCTTCCACATGGAGAGCATCGCTTTAATGTGGCTCAATACTTCTACGAAATGGCAGTATTGGCGAAGCCCTTAAAAGTTGTGCACCCCGATGTTGAAGCCGGCAAAATGGGTCAGGAAATTCTGGAAAGACTGGAAGCTCTGAGCCCCGAAGAACACAGCAATGAAGAGCAAAGCGAGGATACTGATCCTCGTTGGGATAAATTAAAGGACTTATTGAACTAAATTAGAGAAGATGGCGCATCCTAAACGCAGACAAAGTACTACTCGCCGCGATAAGAGAAGAACTCATTACAAGGCTGAAGCGCCTACTATTGCGGTTTGTTCCGTAACCGGCGAAGCTCACCTTTACCACCGTGCTTACTGGCATGAAGGAAAACTTTACTACAAAGGTAAAGTGGTAATGGAAAAAGAAGAAGCGGCCGCTTAATGGCGCTTCTCTAAGAAGAGAATATAAGAAGGCAGTCCATGAGTCTGCCTTTTTTCGTTATGAACAGGATAGGAATTGACATAAGGGGCGGAGACCGTGCACCTCAGGTAGTGCTGGACGGTTTAAAACTGGCATTGGGCGAAATTCAAGGAGATACCCAGGTGGTTCTCTATGGTCTAGAAGAAGATCTTAATGAAGTTCCCGCTCAATGTGAAGCCCGGATTTGTGGCAGCGCCATTGCCATGGATGAACATCCGGTTCGTGCTTTACAACAGAAATCCGACTCTACCTTAGTGCAAGGCATTAGCGATTTGGCCCGGGGCAAGATTGATAGTTTTGCCAGCGCCGGGCATTCCGGAGCTTTAATGGTAGCCTCTATGCAAGCTTTGGGTTTGCATGAGGGTATTAGTCGCCCGGCAGTGGTTTCATTATTTCCTAAATTAAAAGGTGGCCAAACCGTAGTCCTCGATGTGGGGATCAACGTAGATGCCAAGCCTGAGCAGTTTTTAGAATTTGCTCGTTTGGGAAAAGCCTATGCTCAATCCGTTCTAGCTTGTAAGGAACCTCGGGTAGCTCTCCTTAATACCGGTTCTGAAGAAAGCAAGGGAAATTTACTCTATCAGAAAGCCCATCAAATATTAAAGGAGCAAGAGCCCTCTTTTATTGGTAATGCTGAAGCGCGAGAATTATTTAATCTCGAAGCCGAAGTATTGGTATGTGATGGTTTTACGGGAAATATGCTCCTTAAACAAACCGAATCCTTTTATTCATTAAGTCGACATTTGGATTTGGAACACAGCTTTCTGGAGCTCCTCAATTATGAAAAATACGGGGCTTCCCCCATTTTAGGGATTAAGGGAAAAGTCCTTTTAGCACACGGGGCTTCGGGCCCTGAGGCGATAAAAAGCATGATATTAGGCGCCGAATCGTTTGCTCTTGCTAATTTTGCTGAGCAATTTTCCGCATCTAGCACCATTTAATATGGCAAAAACCGCAGCAATCACTGCCGTTGGAGGCTACCTTCCAGAGTATCGGCTAAGCAACTCTGTTCTGGAAACCATGGTAGATACCTCTGACGAATGGATCACTACTCGAACAGGAATTAAAGAACGTCGTATTCTTCGTGAGAAGGGTAAAGGCGTATCCTATATGGGCATCAAAGCCGCCGAAGAATGTTTGGCCAAGGCGAATGTAAAGCCCGACGAAATTGACCTCGTAATCTTTTGTACTGTAACTCCGGATATGCCGGTAGCCAATTCTGCCTCCTTTGTAATTTCGGAGATGGGCATGAACAAGGCTTTTGGTTACGATTTGCAAGCTGCTTGTTCCGGTTTTTTATTCGGCTTGAATGCCGCATCTCAGTACATCGAATCCGGTCGATATGAAAAGGTCTTAGTCGTTTCAGGCGATAAAATGTCTTCCATCATCGACTATAGCGATCGCACCACTTGCGTAATTTTTGGCGACGGCTGTGGCGCTGTGCTCCTCGAACCTAATGAAGAAGGCTTAGGTGTACAAGACTGTATTTTACGTAGTGATGGTATTGGGCGGCAGTATCTGCATATTAAGGCAGGGGGCTCCATGTATCCTCCCAGTAAGGAAACAGTAGAACTGGGACATCATTTCGTACATCAAGAAGGTCAGCAGGTATTCAAGTTTGCCGTGACCAATATGGCAGATGTTAGTGCTCGTATTATGGAGCGCAACAATCTTACTTCTGATGATGTAGCTTGGTTAGTTCCGCATCAGGCCAATAAAAGAATTATTGATGCCACAGCCAAGAGAATGGGCTTGGGCTCAGATAAAGTGATGCTGAATATCGATCGATACGGCAACACAACCAATGGAACTCTTCCCCTTTGTTTATGGGACTATGAGAAGCAGTTGAAGAAAGGTGACAACCTGGTTTTTGCTGCTTTCGGCGGAGGATTCACCTGGGGTGCAATCTACCTCAAGTGGGCCATCGACGCCAAGTAAATTTTTTTAGCTTTGTTTTGCACCCTGAAAATTTAAACACCACCCTTCCATGGACTTAAAAGAAATTCAGAATCTTATAAAGTTTGTGGCCCGTTCCGGTGCCGCTGAGGTAAACCTCGAAACTGAAGATTTCAAGATTAACATCAAAACCGAATCTGCGGTACTGAATGAGAATAAGACTCAGGTAATCAGCATGCCACAAGCTATGGCAGCACCAGCTCCGGCACATCATGCCCCAGCTGCACCTGCCGCACCAGCTGCTGAAGCTCCTGCTGCGCCTGCTGCTACCAGTACAGAAGACGATTCTAAATACATTACTATTAAATCCCCAATGATCGGTACTTTCTACCGTCGTCCTAGTCCAGACAAGGATCTTTTTGTAAGCGTTGGTGATGAAGTATCTGAAGGTACTGTAGTATGTATCATTGAAGCGATGAAGCTTTTCAATGAAATTGAAAGTGAAGTAAGCGGAAAGATCGTTAAGATCTTGGTTGATGATCAGTCTCCGGTAGAGTACGATCAGCCGCTCTTCCTGGTAGATCCATCTTAAAATTCGGTCTATGTTTAAAAAAGTACTCATCGCGAATCGCGGAGAGATTGCCTTGCGTGTCCTGCGTACCTGTAGGGAAATGGGCATTTCTACCGTTGCGGTTTACTCCAAAGCCGATAAGGATAGCTTACATGTGCGTTTTGCCGACGAAGCTGTATGTATTGGCCCATCCGCCAGTAGCGAATCTTATTTGAATATTCCCAACATAATTGCCGCCGCAGAGATTACTAATGCGGATGCAATTCACCCGGGATATGGTTTCTTATCTGAGAATGCTCGTTTCTCTCGTATTTGTTCAGAGAACGGGATTAAATTCATCGGCCCCAGCCCCGAGATGATCGAGCGCATGGGTGATAAGGCTACAGCCAAGGAAACCATGAAAGCGGCCGGTGTACCTACTATTCCTGGCTCAGAAGGCTTGCTCGAATCTTATGAGGAAGCACTCAAAATTGCCAAGGAAATCGGTTTTCCGGTTATGCTAAAAGCCACCGCAGGTGGTGGAGGTAAAGGAATGCGTGCCGTTTGGAAAGAAGAAGACCTGCTTAAGGCATGGGAGTCTGCTCGTCAAGAAGCCGGTGCTGCCTTTGGGAACGACGGTATGTACATGGAAAAACTGATTGAGGAACCTCGCCATATTGAGATTCAAGTGGTAGGTGATCAAACCGGTAAGGCCTGTCACCTTTCGGAGCGCGATTGTTCTATTCAACGTCGTCACCAGAAACTTACGGAAGAAACACCATCCCCATTTATGACCGCCAAGTTGCGTAAGTCTATGGGTGAGGCTGCTGTTAAAGCAAGTGAATATATTAAGTACGAAGGAGCCGGAACCATCGAGTTTTTAGTGGATAAACACCGCAACTTCTACTTCATGGAGATGAATACCCGTATTCAGGTTGAGCATCCGATTACCGAGCAGGTAATTGATTATGATCTGATCCGTGAGCAAATTAAAGTAGCCGCCGGAATTACCATTTCTGGTAAGAACTACGAGCCTAAATTACACTCTATCGAGTGTCGTATTAATGCTGAGGATCCCGCGAATGATTTCCGTCCTTCGCCAGGAAGAATTACCACCTTTCATGCGCCGGGTGGTCATGGGGTACGTTTGGATACTCACGTATATGCTGGCTATAGCATTCCTCCTTTCTACGATTCAATGATTGCCAAATTGATTACTACGGCTCAAACCCGTGAGGAGGCAATCGATAAAATGCGCAGAGCATTAGATGAATTTGTGATTGAGGGTATCAAAACCACCATTCCTTTCCATCGTGCTTTAATGGATGACCCTGATTATATCGCAGGGAACTACACCACTAAATTTATGGAGACCTTTAAGTATAAAGATGCTTAGGTTTTAGAATACACAAAAAAGGCGGGTCCGTAAGGCCCGCCTTTTTTTATGCTTTTACGTAAGGCTTATTTTATCAGCAAGAGTTTTCCTTGTATAGGTGCTTGAACGCTTTTTGCAGGCTCTGTAAACTCAATTTCGTAGAAATAGATGCCCGTACCTAGCTTACCGCCTTTCCATGCCGTAGCTGGGGTATTTCGATGGTGGTATTGAGCATCGCTAAATACCAGTTCTCCGGTTTGATTGAAAATTTTCAAGCTGAAGTGATATTCGTGCTTTGCGGTACTTAGGCTTTGTATATAAAAACTTTCGTTTTGTCCATTCCCATTCGGATTGAGGATATTGGGAACTTGCCAATTAAAAGTGTTTTCCGACAATCCAATAGGAGTTTGGGTATCAAATATTATCCAGTTGGATTGGGAAGGTAAGGCTTGATTTTGTGGATCCTTTGCAATAACCCTTATCGCGTAAAGCCCAGTACCATGAGATTTGGGAATGCTCAGCAAATGTTGATTTAAGTTGGTACTGATACTGTTTAACCACACTACAGAGTCCACTCTAAAGAAATGCCCGTATTCTACAAGGTAACCTCTTTGACTTGGATCCAGACAGTCATAATCGTTCCAAACCAGATCAAGATCATAATTACTCCCCGTGTCTTTACTGGAATTGGCTTCCAAAAGAATGCTTTCACAGGTACGGCTTGAGCCCCAGTTTTCGCCCGCATATCGTAAATCAACAAAGAACTCATAGTTATTGTGATCTACAGGAAAACTGCTGCCACCAAAGCTGATGGTGTGACTTCTGGCCGCCGGGCTTTGCAAACTATGGATAAGGTTCCAGGGGCCTTGGTTTTCACTGGCAAAAATATCCCAACCACCAAAGAATTTTTGAACATTACTGTTTTGTAAAGCGGAGTTTGCGGACCATTGGAGAGTTATTTTTTCATCCTCTAAAACACTTACTTGCTCGAGTTCGAAGACTGGCGAGGGACAACTACCTATAGAAACAAAAAGGCCAACAAACTCATCAATGGGATCTCCACATTTGCTAAGCAAAGTGTTACCATCATTTCCCACTCTGAACTGGAGTAGATAATTGCCACTTTGAACCATTGGATTCAGTAGTTCCAAGCTAATAGAATCAACAAATAACCCTGTACCGGAGTCATGAACAGCAATTATGGGGATCAAGGAGCCATCTGGCGCAAAGAGTCTGAAATCAGTCGGTGAAATCGAGGATTTTTGAATTGGTAATTCAAATTCTAATGTAAGGTTTGTTGAAAAACAACCGACTGGCAATAGCGCATGAATTCCTGTTGGACCAGTACTGTTTCTGGCTAAGTTAGGAAGTTGATAAGCCGATTGAATACTATCAATGGCGTTATTTAAATAGAGCCGACTGGTGTAAGTCCCGTTTTTTAACTGTAAGCCAAAACTTTGACTTGAAGGAGAATTACATGAAGCTGTAACCGGAATCTGTAATTCCCTAACTGCTGTACCTACCGGAACCCAGAAAAGAGAGACAGTATCAAATCGAAAGCTTTCTACTTCAAATTTCACTATGTAGGAGCCTTGCTGATTTGGACTAAAACTGAAGATACCATTTTGTTGATTAATCTGAATCCCTGTTTGACTAGGGATAGGATTATTCGTGGTAAAACCTGCTGCAAAAGGAATTATGCCCCCAGCAGAATCACAATGATTTCCAGTTAATGGTTGAGCAAAACGGTAAATAATACTGTCACCATCCGGATCAATGGCCTTTTGTGAAAAGTTTACAGGAGGAACTCCTATAGGTTGTACACAAAATCCAATTCCTGGATCGCCAGTGAATTGTGGGGAGGAGGAGGGTCCTAGAGTGTTATTTAAATAAACCTCCATAAACATATTGGGTGAAGTAGCCATGTTGTCGGAGACATCTCTACAGCAAGGCGCGCTAACTTTAAATTTGAAGTCATGGCATTGACCAGGTAGGCTAACAAATCCTGAAAATTTATGTGCGGCTAAGTCTTTGTAGGCCGAGTCTTGATCGTCAGCACAGTCAGAGGTACCGGGTACTATCCAACCTCCATAGCTATCATTTGGAGAGCCCATTCCAGGGGGTGGGAAAACCTTGTTTATCGTTACAGTGATATTAGGATAACAACTGCTGGTTAAGCATACATTCTGAGTATTGAAACTTAAATCGGCACCGCTAGTATTCCGATACCAAGTCACAAAAATTTCATAACGGGCGGTGTCTGTTGGTGTTGGTGAGTATTGGTAATACACTTCCCCACTGGAATAATGAGAGGCATTTAATTTCCCTAAAAAAGATAGTAGTAGAAAGCCTGTGCAGAGTCCAAGCCAGTAGCGCGAAGTAAAAGGCATAGATTAAAATTTTGGTAAAAATAGAACTCCTTGAGCCCGAGGGCAAATAAAAAAGGCGAGACTTAGTTAAGGCTCACCTCTTTTGATCGAAACAGAGAAAGGAAAATTGTTCCTTAAGAGCAAATGTTTAGACAGCCCTGTTTGCTAGTAGTTTATTTTCTATGCAAAACGCTTTTGAATAGCATAAGTGGATCCCTAAATGGGATATGAAATTGTGAAATAAAAAAGAAGGCCAAGCGAGCAGAATGATAGTGGAAGCAGAACTGCTGCAAGGCCTTTTTGCGAATAAAAACATTTCATGGTTGGATTTTGATTAAAAGTAGTATGCTGTTCAGGCTTTGGCAATCCTCACTTTGTAAAGCAAGTTTTCAATTGAGCCTGGGCATGTACCTAAAGAAAAATGCCGCCCGGTTTAGAGGCGGCATTGAGTTAAAGCGATCTTAGATTAGAATCCGTTGGCATTAATGGTAAGGGTGCCCTCTAAACTTTGAGCTTCACCACTGGAAGGATTGCTCATTTCAATGATATAGAAGTAAACTCCCGAGCTCAGTCTTTGTCCGGCTTGATTAAGTCCATTCCAACCTTGGGCGGCATCATTTACCGCATCGAAATTGGGGTTTTGATAAACCCGCTCCCCATGGCGATTAAAGATACTTAAGGAAATATGCTCGTACTGAACACCATTTGCCGGGCTTTGAATATAAAAGCGATCATTTAATCCATCCCCATTAGGGGTAATGATATTGGGAATTAGAACTTCTCCTACCCCAGGTTCGGGTTCCTTAGGATAATGTACTATATAGTAATACACCCAGTTGGATTCTGAAGAATCAGTACGGCTACCACCATTAACATTGCGAGCGACTACTCTTGCGGCATAGGTTCCCTGGCTAAGGCTGTCGGCAGCAGGGATGGCAATATTGGCAATAGTATCGGTAGTTTGAGAATGCAGTTCCCAGAGAATTCCCGGGGCAGGTGCGGAGCTGTCCCGCTTACCATTAAACACATCGTAGTTTCTTACCGATGGGTCAATACACTTAAAGTGATTCCAGTAGAGTGGAAGGTTTTTATCTGCTCGCTGAGCACTATCGATGCGCAGGTTTATATTGGAGCAGAAACGACTGGGGATACGGCCTTTGCCATTATAAACTAATTGGACTTGATAGTCGTAAATGAAATTGTCTACATAATAGCCATTGGGCGCAAAGCTATCGACCATAAAGCGCGCACTGGGGTCCTTAATAACCTTAAGGAGAGAGAAGGGTCGTACACCTGCATCAGCGCGATAAATATTCCAAGCATCGAAGGAGGCAAGAACGGCCGGATCTTGAAGGTCGGCATTGCCTGACCAATCTAATCGGACATTTACATCGCCTTCCACCGTTAAGCCTTCTAATTCATAAGAGGGACTGGGGCAGCCACTTACCGGAATCAAGAAGGTGTAGAATTCTGATAGCTCGATACCGCATTCATTCGTGAGGGTATTTCCATCATTACCTCTACGGATTTGCAATACATAAGTACCATCAACATCTAAGGGCTGATTTAACTTTAAGTCCAAGTTTCGAGTAACCAGGAATTGGCAATTGGTTTCAACCTCTACTACGGGGCGAGCAATACCATCGGGACCAATCAGGCGAAAGTCAGTTGGGTCAACAGATGAGCATCGTACATTATTATTGAATTCAATTGAAACAATAGAGTCAAAGCACTGATAGCCCTGGAATATCGGAATCTGATGAACAGTAGCCGTACCATTACTAATACTATCATCACCAAAGAAGACCTGAATATCGTATGCCTGCTTCATGCTATCTATTTGGGCTTGACTGAAGTTTTGAATGATAGCATTATTGCTAGAAGAGGTCAGGGAAAGCCTTGGGCCAGCTTGTGAGGTGGGATTGCAATTCGCGGTTACCGGGATTTGAATTTCACGGACCATCTCACCAATTTTTACCCAAAGCAAGTGAATGGGGTTAAAACGCCAATCTTCCACCACGATTTTAATCACATAAGAACCTTGTTGACTGGGGCTAAATCGGAAGATTCCGGTTTTTTGGTCAATCACAAAGCCGGTGGAGCTAGGGAAGGGATTGTTAACAGTGTAACCAGTTGCAAAGGGGATGTTCGCTTTGCCACCGCAATATGCATTGTTAAAGGCATCAGGAAAACCGGTGGCCTCTTCTGGATGCCCTAAGCGATAAACCAAACTATCGCCGTCTGCATCAAAGGCAGCTTGTAAAAATTCAAATGGTTTAGAACCGGGTTGTGATAAACAAAAGGCTTTTCCGGCTGGGGCCTGAATTTCGGCGGATGAATTATGCCCTAGAGTATTGTTTAATTTGGCAGTGATGACCATACTGCGACCATTAGAGGCTACCAGATTATCGGCTTGATCGCGGCAACATGGTGGTCCGGCGGTAAACTCAAAATCACCACAGATACCTGGAAGAGTGGCGTAGCCACACCAAATATGAGCAGCTAGGTCCTTATAATCTGGATCATTTACATCGGCACATTCGTCCAGACCATTAACAATCCAACCGCCGGTATTATCATTGGGTGAGGCTTGGCCGGGAGGCGGCAGGTTTTTATTTAGAGCTACACTAAGATCTGGATAACAACTGCTGGATATACAGACATTGATTGGTTGATTGGGAATGGTGGCGAAAGAACCGGTATAGCGATAGAAATACACACAGATTTCATAGCGCAATGAATCAGTAGGAGTTGGTGACCAACGGTAAAAAATTTCTCCACTGGAATAGTGAGAGGCCTTAAGGCTAAAACTCATGCTTAGCAGAATTAGGACCGAAAGAGCCCGAAGAAAGACCGAAGTTGATTTTTTCATGGTTGCTAATTTTTAAGCAAGCTAGCTGCTCAGGCCAACCATGTAAAGACAGACTAATTTGAGGGGTTTTATGACTGAGGATTAGCGTTTTTCGTATAAAAAAAGGCCGTCCTGTTTAGGGCGGCCTTGAGTTATCGATCAGTTTTATGATTCACTAGATTCCACCGGTGTTGATGGTAATATTCCCTTGCAGGGTTTGTGATTCGTTAGAAGCGGGGTTCTCCATTTGGATGATATAGAAGTACACTCCAGAGGCTAATTGTTGTCCGGAATTGTTCACACCA